>JACCDT010129166.1_pt1 | contig 35280 bp, 34 predicted proteins | sample 7446291 | NCBI WGS metagenome assembly JACCDT01 (sample SAMN15323446, study PRJNA562643) | freshwater metagenome | isolation source: river surface water | place: USA:Blue River Watershed | collected 2017-08-17
CACCCGGGTGGAAGTTGTGTAGTGATGGCATCGGCTGGTCCGCCGCCTCCGCCGCCACCGGAAGGCGAGAAGAAGGAGAAGAGGAGGCGCTCCGCTGTCGCCGTTCCAGCAGCGACGGGCAAACTGCTCTCGTATGCCGCAGTCGCGTCCGTCACCCGCAGTGCCGCTGCCGTGGCTGCTTCCATCGAATCCTCACCAGCGTCCGCGAACCCGGAGGCCCTCGTCCTCACCGGAAGCCGTATGCTACAGGCCCACCGGCTCAGAACTTTCCAGAGAATGTTCTGATCCCTGCTGTGTGGAGGAAGGCCTGGGCAGAGTCGCTCCCCGAGGATCGCCAGACCGTCAAAGCCCACTACGAGATGTGGGTGCGCAACGAGGCCAAGACCATGCTGCTGGACGCGACCAAGGCCGCGGAGATCAAGGAGGCCGGGGGACTCGAACGAGCCAACTCGATCTTCGAGGCGTTCCATTCCGTCCCTCCTATCGTCGCCACGCCTGGGACGCACGGCGAGCTCCTCCATTGGATCCAAACCAACCCATGCCTGAAGGGGGACTTTTCCAAGGAGTTCGCCCAGCGCGGCATCGTCTACTTCTCCACGTACAAAGCCTCCGCGTTTGCCAGCGAAGGGTACCCGAAGGGCATCTGCAAGCTACAACTCGTTCTGCCCAACGACGGATTCATCTACCTGCCAGCGGCCGGGCACGCCGATATCGGCACTGCCGCTCCCATCGACTATCACCACCGCAGTCATCTGTTCGTCGCCGCAAGCGATCCGGACCACCCGCTGTCCCGCATGCCCGCGATCCGCGCCTTCGCGGAACGTTTCTTCGGCGACCTTCCAACCGACCTGCTTGTCGCCTACTCACAGCTCGACCAGCGGCTGGACATCCAGTTTGAGGCACAACCCAAGGGACAGAGGGCTATCCGTCTTTGGATCTCCTTCGAGCCCGGGCTTCAGGCACGAAGCGCCTCCTCCGACAAGCACTACAAGAGGATATTCGGAAACGGGGCGTCGTTCGCCAAGAAGGCCAAGAAGTGAATGGATAAAACGCATTCTTTTGACAGCCAGTTGGGAGCACGGACACAAGAATACACCCACGTCTGTGCCTATCACGGGACCATGCATTAGACTGTCTGGTCCCTCCCGGTGGTGCATGCGGCGAGCTCGAGTTGCAGACGCCTGGCCTCGTCCTCGGCGTGGGTCCGGCGCTTGACGGCGTCCCGGTAGGCCTCGTACACCGCGGCGCGGTCGTGCATGATGTATGGGACGCAGGCGGCGGGCGGTGGACTCTCGGGTCGCTGCTCAGGGGGTGCTTCGCACATGCCGTCCTCGGCGCACGCAATCGCCCCGGGCGCTGATGCTGCCACCGCCGCGCACAGGAGCACGAGGCAGACACCCACGATGTGTCCCGAACACATGGGGCGGGGAGCAGTCACTGTGTGTGAACGAGTATCGATGCAGCGCGTGTCAGTGCCTGCATATGTCCACGTGGACGGCGTCCATGCGCGTGCGTCATTCATTTCCCCGAAGACCGGTCCAATGCAGGCGGCCGGTGCGCCAAGGACCGTGGACGCCGTCAATGCGGTCCAGCCCACGCCGCCGAAGGGCTGGACCCAGCTCGGCCTGGGCCTCTACAGGGTCGCGCGGCCCGACGGGAGCCACGAGACGCGCTTCGGGATCCCGCCACTGTCCGACGCAGAGGAGGCGCTGCGCGTCCAGCAGGCCCCCGCGGTCCGCGCCGCGCTCGAGTCGTCGCTGAGGCTGGCCGACCCCGCGGTGCGCAAGGCGTTCAACCGGCTCCGCGACCGCATGGAGGCGTGCAAGGACGCGGGCCGCGATCGCCACCGCCTGTTTGCGACGAAGGAGGGCGCCCGTTGGCTGAAGGGGCTCTCGGACCCGCTCACGACCAGACAGCGCGAGGAGGTCGGCCGCTTGCTCCAGATGATGGCCACGTGCTCGACCTGCGCGCACCGCGGCCTCTTTCTCGGCGACCTCCTATTCGTCAGCCTGTTGTGGGGCCAGATGTACGGGCGGAAGGATGTGCAGTAAATGGCGGTTGGACTAGCCGGTCTGACATGGACATCTGTCCCACGCGACCCGACGGGCTGCATATGTAGGAGTGCAGTCCATTGTTCCAGAACGACGACTCCCCATGTCCATGTCACGGGCCACCGAGGAGCCGCGCGAGGCGGGGCGCCGTCGCCTCGACGACGACGACCCCGTAGTCTACTATGAGGCGGATACCATGGACATCGATCCAGGGCCGGGGTACTTGGAGATCCGCCGTCCGCCTGGCCAAGGACGCGGACTTTCGATCCTTGTGCGCAAGGACCTGACGGCGGCGCACGTGGAAGCGCACGCCAGACGGTGGGCAGCCATGGTGGCAGGACTTGTGCGACAAATGGCCGATCGCGACACTTTCTTCTTCGATGCGGAGCTGGTCTATAACTGCCTTCGCAACACGTCCCGGAGGCGCATCCCGTACGTTCCCAATTGCGACATCATAGAGCTCACCAACGCGGAACTGTTGCGGGTCGAGAGTGCGTTCTCGCTCTCGCTTCTCGGGCGTCGCCACGTCCAAATCAACGAGCGTCCCGGCGTGCGACTCAGAATGGTCACCGACGTCGCGGCCGAGTCCCTCCCGGTGGTGGGCGTGCCAGAGATGATCGCCAGGCTCGCGGCAGATAACTACGAAGACCCCAACGAGCATGCGTGGCAGCGCGCCCTGGCGCTCGCCGGGCCGCAGAGAAACGTCATCGATCAGTCCACGGACGAGGAACTCCACGGCGACGAACTAAAGTTCCCACGGGATCAAGTCGAAGTGCGCTACTGGAGTTACCGGGAGTTGGGAAGAAGGCTTCCCTCGGTGAAACTCCTTGGTGACTTTGCGTACGTCGTCGAGGACACCGAGCGCCAATCGCTGCATGCCGAGATATCAGTCGCGCGGGCCCTGGGGTACGACAGGAGGATGCAAGGGCCACAAGAACATCTTGGCGCCCTCCTCCGCACCGTTCCCCGGGTGGACCCCTCCACGTGCGTCATGCGGTCTGTCTTCCATGGAATAGTCATCCTCCACCTCTTCCACGACGAGTACCCCGGTTTTGCGGCGCTGCCCGCGCACGTGCGCGCGGTCCTGAAAGGGAACACAGGCAGTTAAAGGAGGACGGGCTAACCGGATGCCTAGTTTCCGGTGTATGTCGCACACACGCAGATCGAGGAACGCTCCATTAGTAGGGATCGTCCAACCGGGCCGGTGGACACGTACTCCGCATGCCGGGCTCAGTGGCATCGTCCAGAGGCGGGCAGCCTATGTTAAAGGCGTCCCATTGTCGCAGAACGGCGACTCCCCATGTCCCTGTTCGCCCCGGAACCTCGCGACGCGCGGCGTCGCCGCATCGAGGTCGAGGACGACCCCGTGATCCTGTTCGAGGAAGACACCATGGATGCACGCCCGGGGCAAGAGTACGCACAGATCCGCCTTCCATCGGAGCGGCGCACCATATTTTCGATCTTCGTGCGCAGAGACCTGACGGCAGCGCACCTGAATGCGTGCGCCAGACGGTGGGCGGCTAAGGTGGCAGGATATGCACGACTCATGTCCGAGCGCGGCGTCCCCTACTTTGAGACGTCCCGCGTCTTTGAGTGCCTCAGCGAGGTGTCCCGCAGGTGCTACCACTACATGCCCAAGTGTGACATTGTTGCGCTCGCCAACGCGGAGCTGCTGCAAGGCGGCAGGGCGATCTCGCTCTCGCTACTTGACAGCGACCACGTCCGCATCAACGAGCGGCACGACGTGGTCCTTGCCGCCGCGGCCGAATTCCTCCCGGTCGTGGGCGTGCCCGAGATCATTGCCGGCATCGCGGCGGCCGACAACGACGATGCCAACGAAGACGCGTGGCGGCGCGCGCTGAGGACCGCGGGGCCGCAGCGCACTGTCGTTGACGAGTCCAAGGACAGCTACCACGGCTCCGAGCTGTGGTTCCCCGTGGACCAGACCGCCGTGCGCTACAAGCACTACCGCGAACAGGGGCAGCTGCCCGCCGTGTGCATCAAGGGCAACTTTGTGTGTGCCGTCTGGGACACCGAGTACCAACGGCCGGACACGGAACTGTCGATTCCACGGGACCGAGATTCCAAGTGGGAGTCCGACCCGCCGGGAGGGTACCCCGGCGACCTCATTCGCGGCTTCCCGCGGACGGCTCCCGACACGTTCGCCATATGGTTCTCCCGCCACGGGAATTCCATGGCCTTCCTCTCTCGCGACTCGAATCCCGACTTTGAGAGGCTGCCTCTGGGCGTGCGCGCGGTCCTGAAAGGGAACGTGGACAGTTAAAGCGGGGCGGTTTAATCGGATGTCTAGTTTCCCGTGTACGTCATACACAGATCGGCAAACGCGCCGTTGAATCGTAGCTCCTCCAGGTTCACGGTGTTGGCGTCCAGGGGAAGCGTGCTGCCGGGGAGGACGAGCTCGGCACGGAGGGTGCAGCCCAGGCGCGCCCGCGACCCCCTGACGTCCTCGCCGCCCAGCGGGGCGATCACCATGCCCCAGTAGAGCACACACGCGGCCTGCTGGCGCCTCGGGCCGATCTCTGTCCCGCCCGTCTTCAGGTAGGACGTCATGTACCAGCACGAGAAGAAGCTGGCGACCACGCGCTGGACCGGGAGGGCGTAGAGGTTGGCGCTGGCGCTGGGGAAGGCACGCTCCCAGAGGATGACGTAGGCCATAAACTCGTCCTCGTCGTAGAAGCCGCTGTTGCCGCAGACGCACAGGACGCGTAGCAGGACTTGCTCAAAGAAGCGGTAGGTGCCCTGGTTCCCGGTATCGAGTACCAGCTTGATGAGGGTTCTGCAGGGCAGGTCCTTCTGCCCTTCCTTCTCGTTGCAGAGGTCCTCCTCGAGCAGCCCGTAGACGTCTCGAGGGTCCACCGGGGCCGGCATTGCCGGGAGCTTGGGCACACGGACTGGGTCACCGGCGTCAGAGTCTCTACAGGCCTTCTTCTTGAGCTGCCCGAGGGCAGTGGCAAGCTCCCTGACCCACTTGCGCAACCCTTCGACGTCGGATCCGGCACGGACGGCTTGCTTCTTCTCGGCGGGGGTCTCCTCGGTGTCGCTAGGCCTCTTCTTGGGGTTGCTGTCGGTCATCCTGGTCCAGGTGGACTTTGGAGGTATGAGGCTCACACACTGCCTCTGGGACCCCATGGTCCACGCGGACACCCACCGTCCCCGGGCCAAATGGGGCGGACACCCACCGTCCCTGGGCCAAACTGGGTGGACACCCACCGTCCCTGGGCCAAACTGGGCGGACACCCACCGTCCCCGGGCCAAACTGGGCGGACACCCACCGTCCCTGGGCCAAATTGGACAGATGCCCCCACAAAGCCATCGCCCAGGACCCATACCCCCAAAGTCCACCCAGGCCCAAGATGTCCGACCGAGATGTCCGAGTGCCTTTTACCCACCTCCGCCTCCAGACGATGGAGGTGAACCTGCCCCCGCACGGCAACCCGTCCTGGGACTGGTGGCGCTTCGTCGTCCAGTAAGTCTGCCTTGCCCCCGGCTGCCCAACGTGTCGCAGGGAGCGCGGCGCCCCACTGGACTCGATGCTGGGCAAGTACGAGCTGGACGTCTGCCACGGCACCGTGACCCGCCTGTGCGACCTGGACAGGTCCTACCTCGCCCTGCTCGACGACAGGGGACGCCTTCATCGCTGGCCCGCCTACGACAGCGTCCGCGATGGCTACCGCCTGACCTTTACGGGTCCTGTCATGCACGACGTGCGCATGGTGGTCAACCTCTCGGATGGCGTCTGTCGCTTCTACGGCGAGCAGGACACGCCTGTCGCAAGACAGGCAAAGGTCGTCATTGTCGAGTCCCAGCCCGCCCCAGCGGCACCCGCGGCAGCCGCGGCGCCTGCGGCGGCCGACCCCGTGGACCAGCCCTGGCGACGCAAGCGCTCGGATGCCGAGCGTGCCGCCGACGTTGTCGCCGCCGCCGCCGAAGCCGCCGCTGCCGCCGCCGCCGAAGACGCCGCTGCCGCCGCTGCCGTCGAGTCGCCCGAGCAGAGCGACGAGCAGCAGCGCTCCGAGTCGCCAGTGCTCGGGCTGGCGCACGCTCCGTTGGTCGACCTCACCGCCGGCGACACGCCTGCGCCCATGACCCCCGTCAGGGAGCCGCGGCCGCTGGTTGCGCCAGGTGCCCCGCCACGCCTACGCCGCCCGGACGAGCTGCCGGCCGGAACGCGCATCGTCGTGCCGCACGGCAGGGGCCGCAGGAGGCGCGCTCGCCTTGCGAGGGTGGTCGAGCCGGTTGACCATCGCGGGTCGGGCGCCAAGGCCCGGACCGCCGCGCGCCCGGTCCGCACCGTGCTGATCGAGGACGACTCGGCCGACGACTCGAGCGGCGCGGAGGAGGACGAGGCGGCGCACACGCGCGCCCAGGACCCCGACTACGAGCCCGGGGCGGACCCCATCTACGACGAGGACTACAACCCCAAGCGGGCCAAGAAGCGCGCGCCAAAGGGCGACGAGTGACCCCTTTCGTTTTACAGACTAAACCAGTCGGGTATCGTTTCTGGCAGGATTCCGATGCGTGGCAGGTCGGAAGAGCACTCGTCCGAGGCGGGGTCGTCGTCTGTACGTGCGCACTTTGGGGCCGATTGGCTGTCCGTGTCGGTGCTTGTGCACGGCCCCGGGTCGGGCCCGGAGGGCGGTACGGACTTGGTGAATGTTATGTCCGCCGTCATCGTCATGTAGCCCTCGAGGGGCTCGATCGTGAGCGGGACGCGGCGCGGCGGCCATCGTATGCGCGTCCCGACGACACAAGGGCGCAGGTCACCGGGGGTCGGCTCGGCCTTCCGTTTGGGGCGCGGCATTGTGCGGCCACGCCCTCCGCTATAGACCCACACGGCGTACACGTGGTAATAACATCGTGCTCCTTTAACCGAGCACACCGACACTGGCACAATCCTCCTCCTCCTCGTCCGTGACAAAGAGGACCCTGGCCGCGGCAGGGCGCGCCCCTCGCCTGGTGCGCGCAATGGCCGCGCGCTGGCGCGGTCCCATGGGCGGTCTGATGAACAGCGGGTCGGCCGTGGCACGCGGTGGCGTGGCCGGTGCCTCGCTCGGTGGTCCTGCCTCGACATCACTCGACGTCGCCCTCCCGGTCTCGGAGCACGTCTCGGTGTCATCGACCGGACCCGTCCCGTGCGACTTGTCCGGTCTGCCCAGGCACCACAGCATGCAGACGAGCGCGGATCGCGCGACCGAGGCGACGAGGCGAGCAAAGTGCGCGGCGACGGCCCTGCACCGCGACGGGCCGCGCTCCATGGGATTCGATGGTCTGCCCCGCCGTGTCGTGCCCACGTGGACACGTGTGCCGGGCCGCGCCGTGGCTCGGGTATGTACACATGCATCGCCCAGTAACCATGCTCCAATGGACGCAGTGCGCGACGCCGACTACGAGCGCCTGGCGCGCGTGCTGGCCTCCGAGGCAGCACAGAACAACATGTCGGACTGCTACTACGTGCCGCCGGACGAGGCGCGGCGCGCGGCGCTCCGCAGCCTGCCGCCCGAGGCCGCCGCCGTCGCGCCGGTGGCGATGATCCACCAGCCGACCCTGACGGCCATCGAGGCACGTGCACGCATCCTCGCCACGGTGCGCGGCGCGCAGGCGCGCCCAAGCGCGCACACGGACGCGCGGTGAGCGGATTGGCCCGAATGCCAGCCGCCCTCCGTGTGTGCAGCGACGCCGTCCGCGCGGCCGTCGCCAGCGTGCCCGCGCGCGCCGCCGCGTGTGCCTCGTCCGTCGCGGCGCTGCTGGCGCTCGGGGTCGGCGGCACGGTGGTCGAGTCCGTGGCCGCGTCGCTGGCCGACCCGCCGCGCTGCGACGCCGCGCCCCTCCGCGACATGGCCGACCTGCTGCGCCACCTGGACGTGCTCGACCGGGCCGGCCTGGAGCGCGAGCTGCGCGCCGCCGTGGCCGCACTGCTGGCGGCGCTCCTGTTCCTGCGCGTGCGCATGCCGGGCGAGCTGGGCCACCGGCTGCTCGCGTGCGTGCTGATGCTCAGTCTCCAGGTGGCGCTGTGGGTGTCGCGCGCGCTCTGCGACGGCGGCAGCCCCTTGGGCCTTTTCGGGCCGTTCGCGTCGCGCGCCGTGCTGCTGACGCCGCTCTACGGCCCGCCCGACGTGCGCCTGGTCCTCGACGCCACGTGCGTGCTCGGCGTGTACTGCGGCATGTGCCTGTTCAAGTGCGCGCGCGTCCACACCGCCCTGCGGGCCCTCGCCGCCGCGTGCGCCGTCGCGTCTGCCGCGTACGTTCTCGTGCTGCGCCGCGACACGCCCGTTGCACTGACGTCCACCTTCTTTGCGCTTTGGATGGTGGACACGTCGCGCCCGCGCCAGGCCGCCCCCGCAGCCGCGGCGCCGGTGCGCATGCACACGCTCGACGACGAAGAGCTGCCTACCGAGCAGGGCGGCGGTGCTGGCGACGACGACGAAGAGGACGACGACGACGACCACGTCCGTCTGGGCACCGTGGCCGTGCCATCTGGACGCGATCAACAGGACGAGGTTGTATGAGCAAACACAGTAAAAACGTGTACCGCCAGCGCTGAACATGTGAAGAGAGAGGTTTATCCATTCGTGTATCGGAACGTGTCGCGGTGGATGGTGGGCGGCGCGGTCGGCGGCGCGGGCAGGCCGCGGGCGCTGCGGGCGCGCCGCACGGCGTCCACCAGGTCGGCGAGTGTGAACGCCGCGCGGCGCGTGGGGTGGTGCTCGGCGGCGAAGGCGCGGTCGACGAGCATGGGGCTGTAGGCGACGACGGTGCGCAGCGCGGCGTCGGGGTCGCGCGAGACCTGTGCGCACACCCAGGCCTCGTACCCCGTGGCGGCGGCGTGCGCCGCCCACGGGCCGCCCCCGGCCTGTGTGTAGAGCCCGATCACGTCCGAGATGTAGGCCTCCGGACTCGCGTCCGTGCGCAGGCGCGCGGCACGCGTCGACTGCACGAGCGTCTTCGCCACCGCGGGGTCGCAGCCGTTCATCAGCGGGAGACCCTCGCTCATAGACGGCGCAAACAGCCCTGTGCTATGTGACGTCGCCCGCGGTAGCAACGTACGGCCTCGCGTCAAACATGGCAGACACAGTGCGCCTGGTTGGAGATGCAGGGCCACGCATGGGCGTGGCCAAAAAGACAGCCGTTCCACTGCCAGGGAGGCCTCGGCACTTTGCGGCGCGCGCGCTCTGGGCACGGGGCGGGACGCTCGGGCTCGAGCGGCACGTGCTGGTCGACGCCGAGGTGGTGCTGGAGCCGCTCGAGGACGAGACGCGCACCGCCGGCTCTCCGATGCGCCGGCTGCGGTTTGAGGTGCATTTCTATGGCAGGGAGGAGCGCGGCGCCATCCACGCGGTGCTGTGGCCAGACGAGGCGGAGACGCTGCCCACCGACGTGCTGCTGAACAGCCCCGCGCCCATCCCGTGCAGCGACGTGTACGTGCGCCGCAACGGCCTGACGCAGCCGCTCGGCGCGCCCGACATGAGCGTGCATCTGTACTGGGAGGCGGCGGCGGACGCGTCCAAGCACCTCGTGCTGACGGACGGCAAGCTGCTGCGCGCCGAGATCACCCTGGCGTGCGGCGACGACGAGTACGGCCGGATCACCGCGCTGCTGCGGCCACGGGCGGCCGTGTATGTTGAACGTGGCGAGGCCTGATAAACACGAGTGTGGGTGAATGCAGGGCTGGAGCCCGTTCGGCAAGCAGGAGCAGACAGAGTGGGTCCCGGTGAACCCAGACCCCGCGGACGCCGAGTACGAGGAGTACCGGGCGGACCGGTGGGCCCGCGACGCCAGCCGTCGCCATCCGGATCCGACGGACTTCCCGCCCGGCTGCCGCCGCGCGTGCGCGCATCTGCTGCGGCTCTACCGCTCGCACATGGCGTCGCAGCCGGGCTTTGGGGACACCGACATGCTGGTGGTCGCAGACACGGCACTGCCGCCGCCCTCCTCGGGCGCGCTGGCCGCGCTCGGCGGCCAGGTCGCGATCCTGCAGGTGCGCAGGGCCAGGGACGGGAACGCGGTGGTCACGGGCGCGGACGCAACGCTCGGCCTCACCGCAACCAGGCGCGCCGTGCTGGCCCGTGTCCTGTACGAGGCCGCGGCCCTCTACGCGTGCGAGCGCGTGGCGGCCGGCTGTGTGCCTCCGCGGTGGCCCTCGCGCGTCCAGGTGACGGCCGGTGGCTCGGCGCCATTCCACGGAGAGGTCGTCCCCGTCGGAGACGGCGCCGAGCGGCTGGAGGTCCTGCTCGGCAGAGCCCTGCAGGTGCGCGTGGACGCCCGCCTGCAGGCCGACGTGGTGCTCTTCCTCGCGCACGTCGCCACACGGGTCGTGCTGGCGCCACAGGCCCGGCCCATGGAGTGGAACCTCGCGGCACTGTCGGACGACGACGGCGTGCCCCGGGAGGTCCTGCGCGCCGTGTCGGTTCGCGCCGGCAGGGTAGAGACCACCGAAGCGGCGCACGTGCCGGCGGACTACCTGCACACGAGGCCCGGTGCCATCCTCGGGCTGGACCACCGGTCGCCAGACCGCGCGACGTGGGACGTGCGCATCGACTCGCGTGCGGACGGTGCGGCGACCGTCGTACAGCTCGACCCCCGGGCCGGCGATGCCAGCCAGCCCGCGCTGGTCGACGTGCTCGCGGTCCTCGACACGTGCCTGTCGGCCGTGTGGTACCCGGGCGGAAACGATAGCGATTTCGTCGTGCGGCGCGGTCCGCACCGCGTACACGCCCAGGTTCGCCCGGGCCGCGCCGCGGCGGAGGCGCGGTGGGCGCGCGGCGGCGTGTGCGACTCTGCGGTGCGCGTCGAGGCGCCTACCGCCGCCTTCCGCGACGCCTGCCTCCGCCTGCTGGCCGGGGCGGCGGCGACACCGCCCCGCCACCGGCCCGCGAAGCGACCAGTGTCTGACGCACACGACGCCGTCACCACGGTCCAGCCGTGGAAGCGCCCGACGGCGGGCGCCGCGGCGTCTGGGCACCGCCGCGGCGACGATGACGACGACGGGGACCGCGTGGACCGGCTGGCGGATCTGCTCTGCGGCCGCGCGCCGGTCACCAGGGCGACCGAGCAACCCGTCCTCGCCCTGATGCGCGCGCGGGACGTCCCGCCGTCGGTCCCGCGCAGCACGTTCACCTTCCCGTTCGTGCGCCTGGCGCTCCCGGCGGACGGCGACGTGGTCGGCGCGTGTCTCGAGTGCCTCGACCAACTAGTGTCCCAGACCGCCGAGCGCGCCGAGCGTGGCGACGGCGCGGCGGCGCCGTCGGCGGCGAGCATGGCCATGGGCGCCATCGCCGACCGCATGACCGCCCTCGTGGCGCACTGGATTGAGACCGGGCAGCGGGCCCCGCCCGACGCCTCGGAACCGGAGCGGGACCGACACGCGCGCGAGCTGCTGGACGCGTGCGCCCACGAGCTTGCCGAGGTCGCCGAGCGCGTGCCCAGGGTGCGCGCCATGGTCGCCAACCTGCCTCCGCCCGCGGGGCGACGCCGCCCCCGTCGCGCCGCGCGCCGCGGAGACGATGCACGTCCCGGCGTGCACGAGTTCATGGCCGACGACAACGTCCCGCGCAACCAGATACTCTACTGGCTCACCCTTTTGATCGGCGCGCGCGAGGACGTCGCGCACGCCGCGGTGGACGAGGTGTGCTTCAATCCGGGCACCACCTTCCTGACGGGCCTGTGCCTGGAACGGGTGCTCCAGCTGCCGCGGGGAGTCGCCCCATCGGACGTGTCGGTGTTCCGGGGCCGGCGCGGGTGGGAGGTCGTGCCGCTGCTGCACATGGTGGCCTTCCATGACGCCTTCGCCGGCGCCCGCAACGTGCGGGACGCGGTCGACTACATCCTCGACGGCGACATGTACCGGAGCCTCGCCGAGCGCGACGCGCGCGCATTCGTGCTCCTGCTCGCGGACGTGCTCGAGTGCGTCGCGAGGATGGGGCGCGTCTACGTCCTGGACCGGCTGGCGCCCGACCACAGCCCGGTCGACGTCGCCCGGTTCCTCCTGTACCTGTGCCGGGTGCCCGCGGGGCGGCGCGCCGTGTCGGTGGCCTGCCTCGTGGACGAGGTGCACATTGTCAACTGTATCCGCAAGGGCCGCGACCCCGCCCCACCCGCGACCCACGGGCCCAGGATCCCGGCGGAGGACTGGGAACGGATCTGGAGGTCGTCCACTGCCTCGGAGCAGCTGCACCACCTCATGTCTGGCACGAGGATGCCCGCGGACAGGGTGCTCGGCACGCTCGAAACGATCCAGTCCGTGCTGTCGGACGATGCGGCCGACCCCGTCCAGAAGATGGCGCGCGCGGTCCTGATGTGTGTGCTGATGGCGCTGGCGCACGTCCACCGTCCCTCCGAGACGCCCGGCGAGGCCCTCTCGCGCCACAACCGCGCCTACATCACGAGGTGGGCAGAGAGAGCGAAGATCGAGAGCAGGCGCGAGGACGCCCTGCGCATCGGGCACGCGCACCTGCAGCACGAGCACTACCGCGGGGCGATTGCGGTGCACATGGCGCGGGCGGTGCCGCCGCACCCCAGCGGCCGCGACACCCAGCGGCTGGCTAGCGGCGGCACTCGTGCCGACCTGGCGCTACTGGAGGTGGCACACCGCCCCCCAGCACGCGCCGTCCAGCAGCTGGCCGTGCTCGAGGGCGACGGCGCGCGCGGGGCACAGGGCGAGTGGATCCGCCTGCCCGAGATGCGCGCCATGTGGGAAATCGCCGCGCGGCTGGTGCACGACGGCGTGGGCGCGTCGGCCCTGCGCGAGGCGCGCCGGGTCTACGTGCCCTGCGCGCTGGCCGACACGCTCCTCGGCGTCGTCGTGTCGGCGGCGCTCGAGAGGGGCGGCAGGGACGCGGCCCTGTGCACGGCCGTGTGCAGCCTGTCCAGCCTGCGCCGCGGGCACCCGGTGCTCGACGCCCCTGCCGAGCCTCTCGAGCGCCTGTGCGCCGAGGCCGTTCGCGTCGTCCAGCAGGGACAGACGCCGGTCGAGGGCCCAGGTCTCTTCTGGTCACAGATGGCGGCGGCGTACGCGCGCGTGCGCGCCCCGGCCGACGACGCGGCGGCGCTGGTCGAGTCGCGCTGCGCCGTCCTGGACGCGATCCACGACCTGGCGGCGCGCTACGAGCAGGACCCGAGACGCACCGACCTGCTCGTCAAGTACGTCGGGCTGTGCCTCCTGGCCGACGCGTGGTGCGGCCCCCAGGGCGCGGCGTGGCCCGGGTGGGCGCAGATCGTCGGCGCGCCCCAGGTCGGCGAGTACGTGTCCACCGCGCTCTACATTACCGGGCGCTGGCTGTCAGTCGGGCGGGTCCCGGACGCGGCCGATTGCGTGCGCGTCGCGTGCGAACGCGCCGCCGGCGACGGGCTGGGCCGCGCGCTTTCGTACGCGATGCCGCTCCTGGCCCGCTGTCGCGGCCGGGCGCCCGCCTCGATGCAGCTCCCCAACCGGGCCTACCTACTGCACGCAGACGTGCTGCGCTGGATGGGCGCCCTTCCTACGGAGGCAAAACCAGTCACGTCGACAGAAGTAATCAGTCTTAAGTAAACGGAGGGAACTTGCTATACACGGACACATCGACTGTAGACGCGCTGCAGCCGCCGTCGCACGCCTGGAAGCGGACGCGGACTGGGCGTGCCGGGTCCCTTGGGGGCAAAGGGCTGGGTACGGGCGTGCTGGACTCGACGAGCAGACCACACGACCCAGGCAGGAGCGCGTCCATGACACGGTCGCGCACGAGGTCCACGGGCGACGCGACGCAGTGTGGACACGCGCCCGCGCCGCGCTGCACACAGCGGCCGCACACGGTGTGGCCGCACGGGATTGAGACGAACGGGTCCTGGAGGTCGCGCGAGCACGCCAGACACATCATGCGCACGCGGTACGCGTGTGTTGGCAACGTTGCCCCGCCGTGCATGGACATTGCGTGAATGGCGACGCACGGGTTCGGGTATGCGTTATCATCACTGGGAGGGCCCTGCGCATATCGCACTGACGTGCATCCCAGGTGGGCCCGTCCACCTGGACGGCCCGGCCACGTGTGCTACGCGAACGGTACGCGCATCCGCCGTGCGCAACGTAGCGCCATATCCCCGGAGCCCCGTGCGTGTATTTCTGGCGGGCGCCGAGGCGCGGAATGGATTGCGACGACGGGGTCGATCTCGGAGACCTCCTCCCACCCGCCGATCCCAGTGGTGATGCCGAGGGGGTGGACCTGTCTCTGGGCGACGAGGCGCGCGCGCCCGTGGACGGGGTCGACCTCGGAGACCTCCTCCCGTCTGCCGACGGAGCGGAGCCATCCGACGCGACCCTGGTCCCGTGGGAAGGTGGAACCGCCGCAGGCGCGAGTGACGAGGTACATGCGTTTGTGGACGGCCATGTCGCGGGGTCGCCGCCGCGTGTGGTGGCCAGCCCCGCGATCGGACTGATTTTCACGCCAGTGGACACAGCGGCCCCGGACGCGCCGTGCGACCTGGTCGGTCTGGTCAGGTCTTCGTTGATGGCCATCCTTCGGCGCATACCGCGCACTCCGCTGGCCGACCCGTCCACCACCGCGCCCGGTGCGGCCATGCGCCAGCTGTCCCGCGAGCCTCCTCCCGCCGCTACGGTCGGTGACGGAGACGACGAACCGGCCCGGCCACCGGAAGCCGCGCCCCCTCCCCGCCGCCCTGTGGCGGCACGCGCCGCCGGGACACGCGCGTCGCGCAGCCACGGACCTTCGCGTCCGGCGGGGCCCGAGCCTGTCCTGGACCTCGTGGACGAGGACGCGGCGCCGCGCGACGAGGACGACGACGCCATCGAGCGGTGGCTGTCGTGCCTCGGGCGCAAGCGCGACGCCACCTCGGGGCGCAAGATGTACCGCGCCCCGTGCCGAAGGTCCACGGACCGCGCCCGCGAGGTGGCCACCGAGCTCCTGTCGGCCGCCGAGCAGCTCCAGTTTGCACTGGAGGCACAGCAGCGTCCGTCGGGCTCGCACAAGCGCGCCGCCTCGGGTCCCGACCGGCGCGACCGGAAGCGCGCGCGCAAGGGCTCCCCGGGGTCGGCCTCGGACACGGACAGCGACGCGCCGGCAGACGTCGGCCGCGAGATCAAGCCGGATAAGCGCTCGGACGCCATCGCCTCGCTCTTCTCGGCGTGCGTCGGCGGGCCGACGCAGAGGGTCAGGGAACTCTGCATGCACGACGTCGAGTCCAGCTCGGTGGTGTGCAACTGCCTCTCGTTCGACGTGCGTCTGTGCCACACCAACGCCGCCGACTTTAGGCCGGCGCCGTGCACGAGCTCGCGCCAGCGCGGCCCCAAGACGGCCGAACCGCACGAGGCGCAGCAGCCGCTCTGCATTTTCCACAACCGGTTCCATGGGCTGATCTACTCGGGCGCGTGCGACATACTGCTCACCTACCGCCTCGCCGCCGCCCGGGCGCCCGAGTGCGAGTCCGCGATGCGCGACACGGTCCACGTGCTCTTGTGGCACATGCTGGACTGGTTTGCCTGCCGCGCCGTGTACAGCAACCAGAACCTGGCCTACCGGGACGTCATGTCGTTCACGCGCGTGGCGGTGCGGCGGGTGCTCTCGAAGGTCGAGGAGACGCGCATCCAGCGCATGCGCGCCGACCTGGCGACCGCCTCGTGGATTACGTGTCGCAAACGATAAACACTGTTTGGGGTTACGTTGCCCGTGTATCGATGTAGGATGACGACGGTGATGATGACGGGGCTCGCGGTTGTCAGCGTGGGCGTGCTGGTGGCGTGGATGGCGGCGTCGGCGCGAGCGCACCTGAGCCAGCCGCTGGACGTGTCGCTCGCCGAGGATACGGGCGCGCTCTTCTACGACACGTGGCTCTACCTGGACGAGGCCCCGCCGCCGGGTGCGCGCACGGCGACGCGCGCCGAGGCGGCGGCGCGCTGCAACGGCACCGGCATCCCGTACCGGCCGACCAACTACCGCTTCGTGGTGTCGTCCCTGAGTGGTGGCGACGACGTGCTCGCGCCGCCGTCGCTGGCACTCGGCGCCGTCGTGCCGCGCGACCTCGCGTGGTACGTGTGCCCGGACGCGGCGCCCGGCGCGTGGCTGCCCGCGGCCGCGCTGTGCCCCGGAGGCACCACCTACCGCCGCGCGCCCGTGTGCGCGACAGGCGTCTGGGCGCTGGTGTCGGCGGCCACCGACTGCGGCTCCAATGGCGTGGAGTGCACCTCGTGCGTGCGGCCCGCATCGGGCTGCTACTGCGACGGCGCCAACCCGTCCGACGCCACCGACATCGCCGCCTCTGCCCTCGTGGTACTCTTCCTGCTCGTGGAGCGGCTGCTCTACCTGGGTCCGGCGCGCGTCAAGACGCGCGGCCGCCGCGCCGCGTGGGTGGCGGCACACGCGTGCGGCGCCACCGCCCAGTTGCTGAGCCTGTCGATGGCCGCCGACTTTTACGTGCGCTGGCACGCGCCCGACCGGGACCACCAGGCCGCTGCGATCGGCATGGCCGCTGCGGCGTGCCTGTTCTGCGGCCTGCACATCGCCTGCCACTGGCTGGACCGACTGGTGGTCCTGCGCGCGGCGTCGGTGCCGCTCGCGGCGCTGTTCTTCGACCTCGCCACCGTAATGGAGCTGGTGGCGATCCAGGCGTCGGCCCCGGTGATCGCATCCGTGGCCACGCTCTACATGCTGTCGGTCGTCGCGCTCGGCGCGAGCTACGCGTACGACGCGTGGTCGCTGCAGTGGACGGCGCTGCGCGTCGTCGACCTGGCCGCGTGCCCGCTCTACCTCGCGGCGCACCTGGCCACCTCCTGCGCCGCGCGCACGCGCGTAGACACATAAAGCGCCAACATTGCTGTATTCCCCTCCTAGGCATCGAACGGGTTCCGCGACGGGCGCACCGGGGTCGCCGGTCCTTCGTCCTCGTAGTCGCTCCCGGTGCTGCTGTCCCGGGGGGCGAGCGGGTCGGCCACGCGCGGCACGATCGAGCCCAGTCGCCGGAGGGGCGGCTGGTCGACGCGCTCTGCGAGCGGGCTGACCGCGAACGGCCTGGTGTTTGCGGGTGGTGCGGCCGTGGGTCGCGTGGGGGCCGGCGGTGCCGGCTGTGGATTCGCGTCCATTGGGAATTTGGGATAGGTACTATGCCCAGGAGTAACATAGTTTTACCACCTAGTCGGCCAGTGTGTCGACGGTGGTGACCTCCAGCTCAAAGTGCGGCACGGCGCCGATCTCACTGTCTGGCACGTCATCGCGCAGGTCGAGATCCTTCGGCACGCGGAACGCGGCGCCGCTCCACGCGGCGACACCGCCTTCGTAGGCCGCCCAGATCGGCAGCGAGTCGACGAGGTCCACGGGCACTGTGAGCTGTGCGCACGACTGCGCCGCCGCCAGGAGGAGGGCGTCGGCCCTGTCGTCCACGACGTCGTACTCGGGGCGCGCGCTCGAGGCGATCACGCGCGCGCGGAGAAGCACATCGGCGCGGGCCGTCACCTTGCCCAGCGTGTCGGCGGCGCGCTTGCGCGCTTGCAGCCAGTGCGCACGACCCTTCACGTCAAGCGGCGCGTCGGCCGGCACTGGCACCCCGGCGAAGGGGGCGGAAAGCGCGAGGTCCTGGAAGGCGTCGCCGAGCGAGGCGTCCTCGGCGAGCGACGCAATGTCGTCCGCGCGCATGGCCGACCGCAGCGCCGCGGACCCGTCCTCGAGCAGCTCGCGCGCAAACCCGACGAGGTCGCGGAACAGGCACAGCACGCCGTGAAACGTGTCCATGGCATTGTACCCGAGCGCGGCGCGCGGCGCGGCGCGCGGCGCCAGCGCCCATGCCGGGAGCCACAGGCGGCCGCCGGCGTCCATGCACAACGCGGACGCCGGGCACGAGTCGAGCACGGTCCCGTGGCGAAAGTGCATCGCGCGCATGTGGCCGCCCAAGGCACTGAACAGGCGCGCGGCGCTGTGCAGCAGCGCTTGGGCGCCGACGGCCGTCGCGTGTGCGTGTGCGCGGGACAGCGGACGCGCGTGCGTGGGCTTGGCCAGCGCGACAAAGAGGCCGCCGCTGGTGTGGTACCAGTGCGTGACGGGGACAGTGAGGTAGGCCAGCGACAGCGCCAGCTGCGCGCTCGCCTCGACGGCGGCGCAGAGCGAGACGTGTCCCTCGTATGCGCGCGCCGCGGCGCCGTGTAGCTGTGAAGCGCCGGCGCGCGCACCCCGCGGGAAGTCCGGGTCGGGGGTCGTCCGGACGGGCAGTGTGACGTAGGGCTGGAAGTCGTCGCGCTTGGGCAGGTCCCGCGGACCGAGGCCCGGCGCGCGGAAGAAGGAGTGGGGACGCTCGTGCATCACGGCGGCGACCTCGTCGAACGCCCGGGCCAGGGCGGCGGCGATCGCGGTGCGCGCCGGGCCCAGCTCGGCCGCCAGCATTAGGTAGAGCGCCACGGCCTCGCTCGAAGTCATCGGGGCGGCGCCCTTGTCGTTGGTGACGGTGCGCCGCATGCCGGCCCTGAGCAGACGCGGCACGCAGTGGTCGCACACCAGCTCCACCAGCCAGCGCGTGCCCACGACGAGCGCGCGCGGCTCCGTGGGGTGCAGGTGGCCCAGCGCCGCAAGGGCCTGGGCCGGTACGCCGCGCGCGGCCTCGTACATCAGCGTGCCGACCAGACTCTGTGCGCAGAGATAGTCGTCCGGGCACGCTTCGCGGTCGTGGCGCTCGATGCACGCGGCGTGGTCACCGCGCGCCGCCGCGCGCACGGCCTTCTCGACCGCCGCGAGGCACGCAAACACCTCGCGCCGGTCGGCGGCGGACGGCATCTCCTGCGAGAGACGCACAGAGACGGGGTCGACGAGTCCATCGTGCCGCGTGTGCGTCCCGACGAGCGCCACGAGTGCCGCCCTCGCGTCGGCGTGCAGCTCGCCCCTGGCCAGGTGTGTCTGGCACGCGTCGCACTTGGAGACGACGGCCCAGAAGGCGTCTCGCTCCCGTGCCTCGAGAGAGACGTTCACCCACGCCGGCGTCACGAGCGCCGCCGTGAGCGGGACATGGTCGGGCAGCGCCAGCGTCTTGCGGAGCTCGTGTGTGTAGGCGACCCACGCGCCAAAGACGGTGGAGGGGAGGACCGACCCCGCGGGCATTTGCATGCGCTCCTTGTAGTGCCAGTCGGCGACGTACTCGTACGAGACCCTGTGCGGCGGGTCGAAGAGGCCGCCGCGCAGCGACCGGCTCGTGTCGAGGAGGTCGTAGGCGGCACGCACGCCGCACAGTAGCTGCACGATCTGCGGCCCACACTTGGAACGCGACAGCGCGCGGAGGTCGACGCCCAGCGCCACGAGCACCGCGCCGTCCAGGCTGAGGCGGGAGGCCATCGGCGGCGGCGGTCGTCTGTTTGTCTGCCGACCGATCGCTTCACATACGCTGCGCCAGCTGGCGCGGGAAATTTCCGTTTACTCGAATCACGCTGCCTCGACGTAGGGTGCGTCCGCGACGGCCGAGCGCCAGTACTTGAGCAGAAAGGCGGCGTCGTCGAGCGCCGCGCGGCTGAGCGTGGCCTCGGACCTGTCTGCGCGCCGCGGCACCCGTGCGCGGTTGAGGGTGGGCGGCGGCGCATCAACGTGCTCCATCGTCACGGTGCGCTGCACCTTGGGGCGCGGCGGGAGCGCGTCGACAAAGGCGGCGTCGTCCGAGGCCGCGACGACGACGAGCGTGGCGGACGACGCCGCCTTGGCCTTGCGGACGCCGCCGTCCTCCCTGCACCGCCACTGGACGTAGCCGACCAGCTGCTGCAGCGTGCGCGGCGGGACGGGGCTGGCGAACGCCTCGAGCATGTACATCAGCTGCGTCTCGTGCCCGATGCCGGGCGTGTAGTTCTTCTTCTCGGCAAAGTCCTGGCCGTGCAGCGCGCACATCCACACGAGGCGCTCGGGCGTGATGGAGTAGCGCTCGGCCAGCACGCGGTAGAGCTGGCCCAGGTCGGCGGCGAGCACGTGCGCCTCGCCGGGCTTGCGGTTCTTGACGCGCCACCACACGCGGAGGTCGGGCGGCAGGCTCGACACGGCCACCAGGGGCACAATGTCAGTGTCGTCGGTGCACAGCCACACGTCGCGCGGGTGCGCGGCGCCGCCGCCGGCCCGCAGCACGCGGTGGACCCAGTGCACCATGTTGAGCTCGCCCTCGCCGTGCGGCGCCGACTCGCAGGGCTCGACGCGTCCGTCGGGGTGCAGATGGAAAGCGTGCCCGAACGCAAAGTCAAAGGTCAGCACCGTGCCCGGCGGGGGCACCAGCGACTCCTTGGCGCACGCCTCAAAGTACTCGAGCAGCGCGCGCTTTGCGTGCGGCTGCGCGTCAATCCACGGTCCGTAGTAGCGCACCCAGTCGGTGCCCGTGGCGCGGTCGTACTCGGCATCCTGGCCAAAGTGCGGCAGCTTGGTGCGGTCGAGCTTGGTGGGCGGCGGGGGCATGCCCTCGGACGGCGGGTCGAGGAAGCGGAAGTTTTCGGGGAACTCGGTGTAGGCCGGTACCTTGCCCTCGGCGGCCTGCGCGCGCGCGCGCTTGAGCTTGGCTTCGGCGGCCGCGGCACGCGACTTGTGCTCGCGCTCCTTGCGCCGCGTGATGCGGTCCTTGTGGTCCATGACGAACGCGCCGCGCCGCGTGACCGCCGGGTCGCGCGCCGGCAGCGCCATCCACTCGATGAGCTCGCGGAACATGACCAGGAAGTACGTCTCCAGCGTCTGCTCGCCGATGTTCAGGATCTGGTGCAGCTTGCCGTGGCCGTCGAACGCGGCCACGTCCTCGCCCACGGTGCGCACGTGGTGCGGGCGGAAGGCGTCGGGCGCGATGCGCTGCAGGCTGGCGATGAGGTCGGTGACGCCCATCGGGGGTACCGGTGTTGTGTGACGCCCTCCCCCGGGCGGGTCGTGCCACGTGTGCGGGCGGCGCCGCGCGTACACGTAAGAACCCGGGTGCGCGCGAAGGGTCGACGTGGAGCGGCGCGGTCACTCCTGCAACCGCCACCGTACGCCGATGGCCAACGCCGGAAGCCTCAAGTACGAGACGCTGGAAACGCCCACGGCCAAGGACTATGGGATCCAAGGCCTCGTGGTCGACGTGGACGAGAAGGGCGCGCCGGTCACCATGCCCGAGTCGACCCCCATCAAGGACCCGGCGCTGCTCGTGACGGACCTGCCCGGGGGCATTGCGCTCCAGACGATCCTGAACGGCTTTCTGTCCAAGGGCGACCGCGACGGCTTCTTTCGCTGGTCGTCGCTCGTCAAGCCCTCGCTCCCTGAGAACCCCAACGTGACGGTCAAGGCCACCTACGAGCGCAAGATGAAGCAGTTCACCACGCTCGCGCCGCGCTTCGAGTTCTCCATCCAGTCCGAGAACGCGGCGGGGAACCCGGTCGATGTCAAGATGCGCTACCAGGGCCTGTGGACCGATCCCATGATCATGTCGGACGGCGACCTCGGGCCCAACCTCGCCACGATCATGAGCAAGATCGCCTTTCGCGGGCACCCGCTCTCGCACAACCCCGCCTTTCACGACGCCGACTTTCCGCCCGACCACCTCGCCTCGGAGCGCGGCGCCCGCACGTGGCCCATGTGCGTCGCCTTTTCGCGGCTGGTGCGCGTCCTCCGTGCCTGCGAGCGCGCGGCGCGCACGACCATCGTGCGCCAGAGCATCAACCGCGCGCAAGTCCAGTTCGGGCGGTGGTTCAGCAGCCCGAATGCACAGCCGTCGATCGCCGCGCGCCGCGAGTGGCGCAAGCAAAACCCCGACCCGAACGCGCACTGGGACAGCATGCAGGCCAAGTACAAGCCGGGCAAGAACGAGGTCGTCTTCCCTGTGCCCGGCGACTACAAGGAGGGCGACGCCTTCTACATCAGCGAGATCGTCATCCGCGTGCTGACGATGATCAACAACCACGTCTTCAAGGATGCAGAGGAGGAGCTGCCCGAGTTTGACGAGGACACGCTCGAGGCCCTGGAGCGCATGCTGCCGATCGACGAGCAGAGCCCGGGCTTTGTCACCCACCCGCCGCTCTGGGACAACCAGGGCGGCACCCCCATCGAGCGCCCGGAATCGCGGTCGGACGGGCGCGTGGAGGTGCGCATGAGCGTGGGCATGGCCACCACCAAGGAGGACTTTGAGAAGCGGAAGGAGCGCCGCAAGACGCCCGGCCGCGGAGCCGCAGCGGACGCGGAGGCAGAGGCGGACGCGGGCTTTGAGGACGGCGGCGCGGCCACCGGCAAGCGCCAGGCCAACGGCGCCAAGCGCGACGAGGCCAAGATCTGGAACAAGGAGAAGACGAAGAAGTTCAAGGAAGAGTTCGGCATCGAGTGGAACAGCGCCAAGTGCGGCGTCGCGTTCGCCAAGCGCGAGCTAGACAAGATTGGGTTTGTGTGCCCGGTCATGGAAGAGACGCGGTGCTGCCTCGCGCTCCTGGACCTGCCGCCGCAGGGGGGCACACAAAAGGCCAACAAGCTGACGCTGTCGCGCCACCCACTCACCGAGGTCGGCATCCGCAACGCCATCGGGCCCGGCACCGTTGCGCGCGTCCGCTTCACGCTGTCGCTCAAGTGGACCGACAAGAACAAGCTGCGCTTCGACCTTGGCTTTAACGAGGTCATGGTCTTCCCGGGCGGGTGCGAGGCGCTGCTGAAGATGCCCCCGGTCAAGACCATGGGCGACGTGCCCACGACGGTCGGCGACACCGAGGCCGACGACGAGCAGATGGCGGCCATCTATGCCAGCCTCGGCAAGCGCACCCGCCTCCTGGGCAACAGTGCCACCGTCGAGCTCATCGAGGGGCCCTCGCAGGCCGCCCCGGCCGACGCCGCCCAGGGGGCCTCACAGGCCGCAGCGGGCAACACCGACGTTGACACGAGCCACGTCGAGGGCGTCGACCCCGCTGCGTTCGAGCTGGCCGACTAGGGTGCCCTATGTGGGTCTACGCAGGTCATTAAATTGTCTAGTCTCCATCTCTCTGTGATGCGCGCTCTCTTGCTCTGTCTGGTCTTGCTCGTGGGTAGGGGCGCTGCTACCGCAGCCCCATCGGCCGCGCCCACAGCGGCGCCCACCACGGCGGCGCCCACGCACGCGCCCTCGTCGGCGCCCACGGCGGAGCCCACCACGGCGGCGCCCACGGCGTCCCCGACCGCGGCGCCCACGTCGGCGGCCGCGCAGGTGGTCAACGTGACCTACAATGCCACGGCGTCGTACGCGGTGGGCGGCGACGCGGGCCCGCTCGTGGTCAGCGCCGGCGACCAGACGCTGCGCCTCGACCACGCCTCCACGGCCGTGAACGTGTCGCTCACGGTGTACCGGCACGACGACGCCACCGCGTCGAGCCACTCGGGGTGCGGCGCGCTGGTCAACGGCATCGTGGCGGCGCAGGCGCTGGCGGTGCGCAACTACGCGTCCGACGGCTTCCGGTACAACCTGTCGTGGAACGTCGACTGGCCACCCTACACCACGCCCGACCGCGTGCTCTACACGTGCGTGGCCGGCGAGCTGGTCACGGTGGCCTCGGTGTGCGCCGCCATCGAGGTCGACCAGGCGCCCACCACCAACGGCACCGGCCTCTCGGACGCCGTCGTGTGCGGCTCGGGCTACCTGGTGCTGGTCGAGCCCGAGAACGCGCGCCGCACGTGCCTCGACGGCACCTACGGCTGCCAGTGCACGCGCACCGACGCGTACGCCGCCATGGGCGGCCACGGCTGGCTGGTCTACCTGGGGCTGCTACTCATCTCGCTGTGCGGCCTCTACGTGCTGTGGAACGAGACGGCGATCGGCGTGCCCACGCTCGTGCCGCCGTTCATGTGCTGCTGCACCAGGTGCTACGAAAACACCGCGGGCGACGCGCGCTGCTGCTGCCGCTGCGTCGGGTCGCGGCTCTGCGTGTGGCGGCACGCGCTGGCGCAGTTCGGAATCGTGGTCGGTGTGCTGTTCCTGACGGCGGGCTACACGTTCTACCTCGACCGCGACGAGCGCGCCGTCACCGCGTACTGGCGCTGCGACGACACCAAGTTCCGCGAGTTCGCCTGGGGCATGACGGGCGCCGGGCTGGTGTTCTACCTGTTTGGCTGGATTGCGTTCTTCCCGTGGCTGTGGAACGACAGCAAGACCGGGGTGCCGATCGCCAACGACAACGTGGCGCCCGACCCCGACAAGCAGGCGGCGCACCTGCTGACCCGTCTCTTCATGCACGTGGTATACGCGGCCGCGCTGCTGCCCTTCCTGGCCGCCACCGGAGGGCCGTTCGGCGCGTGGTACACCGAGAGCCTGCTGCTCGTGGCGGTGCCGCTGCTTGTATCCACAATCATGGCGGCGTACTGGATGGTGCGCAGCTTCAACCGCGACGAGGCCGTCGACGTGCTGCGCGCGGGCTACTTTATCTTCCAGCCGCTGATCACACTCATGGACGTCCTGGTCTTCCTCGCGGTGTGGATGCGCGCCGTGGCGTGGCCGTGCGGCACCTCGTACCGCCTCGGGGCCGCGTGCCCCGCATGAACGCATGCTCAATACAGCGACACCTCAGTGTATTCATGACGAGCTTCACGTGCCATTGGGCAGGTCCATGGACTCGCGTCACTGCGGCGGGAACCAGCTGAGGGCGAGGGTGCAATCGGGGAGCTCCGCCCTGGGGTCTGCGGACGGTCCGGTGGGAAGTGTCACGGGTTGGCCGTGTGCGAGGACGGTGACGCTGACACGTGGTGCCATGATCTGGATGTGACCAACGAGCGTCTCGACCTTGCCGACTGTCGCGTTCCCGCATGAGAGACTGGCCCAGCCGATCCTCAGAGGTATGGGACCACTCCCTCGAAGACGGAGACTGAGCTGGCTCAGTAGCCATTCTGCCGCTCTCAGGGACCGCTCGTTCGCCTCCTTCGCCCCGATGATGGCGGACTCGGCAAACTCCTTCTCCCAGTCAACTGTCGACATGGGCACTCGGTATTGTGAATGGATCAATGTGCGCACATCCCCGTCGTTCTTTAGTTCGCAAACAGCACAGGACATGTGGCACAGGACACGTGTCACTGCGGTGGGGACCAGTTGAGGACAAAGGTGCACTCGGTGATTTCCTCCTCGTAATTTGGGAGGGTCTCTGACGTGGCTTCGTTTGGAAAGATGACCGACGCATCGACACGCGGCGCTGCGCTCCGGATGTGCCTGAGCACGGCGACTACGCTGCCGACCGTCGCCTTCATGGGCGCTGGGAACGTGTTCCAGTAAACGGTTAGGGGCATGGCCGCGCCGGCTTCCACGGCGGAGCAGAGGCTGGCAAGAAGGCTTTCGGCGACTTGCCCAAGGAGCTCGTCCGGTGAACACTTTGGCGTGAGGTGGGCCTCGATGAGTTTGGCCTCCCAGTCGGTGGTCGACATGGGCACTTGGCGATGTGAGCGGGACACATGGACCAGGATACGTGTACTGATCACACACAAAACGTCCGGTGGTAAATAGCCTCCGGTCGGGTACGGAAACACGATGGCGCTTCGATTCCCCGTGCGCAGTGGGACCGGGATTCTCCAGAATGCTGTGAGACGGAACGGGTCCACCAGGGTCCACGGGATGGCCTAAGGACGCACATACTCCAAAATCCCAAGCCATCTGCATTACGTCCCAGTGCACCAAAGGCCCCGCGACACATGAACGGGGCGCACGAGGGGAACTACACTGACGTGCGCGACTTTGCGCTTCGCTGTCATGCGCTAGGCGCCGTGGAACACGCCGATGTCCTCCGGGAACACGTCTCTGTGTATCCTGACTGCTTTGTCTGTGGGTGTCCCAATCCGAGGCGCGGTCGTATGACGCATCTCCCGGTCGGGGAGCGTGTTTACCTGGGGTTTGACCCGGGGCGTGTTGCGTCGTTGGCCACCAACGTGTCGCCCGAGGAGCGCGACCGCCTGCTTCGCCTGGTGCACGAAAAGGAGGACGCCAAAGTGTCCCTCGTAGCGGTGTTTCGCAGAGACAGTTACCACACGGTTGCGTCGGTGCTCCTCGAGCCGACCTCGACCCACCACTACTTATGCATGTACCCGCCCGGTATCTCGGTGTACAACGACCCCGCCAAGTGTGGCTGCGAGCCCAGCTGCCCCATGCCGCGGCCGCGGGACTTTGTCGCCGACGCCTGCTGCCAGACGGACTGCCGTGCCGCCATCGTCGCGCGGGAGGTCTTTAGTCAAGTCCCGCCACGCGACCTTTACGATGCACTGTACGGCCGTGTGGCGCACCGCCGCATTCTGGCCCTGTGCGAGATGCTCGTCGAGGACGCGGTCGTGCGCGCAGTGGCTGTCCACCTCCCGCTCGTGGGCCTGCCCGAACTCGTAACCAAATACGCGCTGTGCGTGCTCCGGCGCACGGGCACCTGGTACGAATAAAGCGCACCCCACTCGTCCATGTGGCTGGCCACTCTCCTGCGCGTGCTGACCGTGCACGCTGCCTTTTACGGGCAGAGCACGCTGCCGCTCACCGGTCTGCTCGCGGGGAGCCTGCTGTCGGGGTGGGCCGACGCCATGGGCCATCCGTGGCACTGGCTGCGCTACTGGGCCGTCGAGGGCGTGTTTGCCACGGCGGTGTACGTGCTCCTCGAGCGACACTCCGGGCTCACGTGCCCTGCGGCATCTGAGGGACTGTGGTGCGCGCTGGTGCGAGCGGGCGCCTTCTACCGCTGCGCCAGCGCGGCCTACGCCGCCACACTGCTGCGAACCAAGCTCGAGTAGAAGGCCACGGCGAACGACCGACAGCGAGTCCGACCCTGATCAGGGCCTTTCATTGTGTAAATGGAAGCAGACCGCGGCGGTCTCTGATACACTGTTCGATGAATGGCGTGTGTTCGGTGCCGCCCAGGCAGAAAAGGCCCGCCAGCACCTGTCGCAGCATGTCGGTGGCCGCCAGAGACGCCGTCTCGTGCCGCGCAGTGAGCACCATTGCCACGTACTCATCCCTGTCCGCCTCGGACACTGCGTCTGCGATCGCCCCTTGCCGAAAAACCGTGCCACACAGGATGCACGGTGCGCCGTTGACGTCGCCGAACCCCGGCATCCCGGTCGGGGGGTAGAGGTACGCGAGCTCGGCGACGATCATCTGGAGCGCAACGAGCGGCACGGCGGCCCGCTTCCGCCAGGCGTTGGTGCGGACGCCGTCCTTGAACGTCTCGGTGGCCGGGTCGGTGTGTCGCAGGATGGCGTACTCGGTGAACAGCCTGGTGTGCCAGCTCGGGTCGCGCGTGTAATCGCCGAGGGTGGCACACGCGTGCAGGCACAGGAGCGCCGAGTCGGACAGCGGCTTGCCCCGCGGCGCGCTCAGCAGCCGGCCGAGGTGGTGGTCCGCGAGCAGACGCGCATCGTCCGGGTGCGCGGCCAGGTGCGCGCGAAAGTGGCACGCCTGGAGCGGCGACGTGGCGTAGTGCACCTCGACGTCGTCGACGACGTTCGCGAGCCGCGACGCACGTTCGGTGGGGAGCGGCATGCCCCACTCGCCCGTGCTGGGCACGAGCACGGGCGGCACCAGGATGACGTCGGGCGCCTTCTTCTCGGCCTCGCGGATCAGCTGCAGGGTGCGTCGCCAGTGCACCGGCCCGTCATACAGACCGGTGAAGGGATCGACTTCGCCCATGCGGTGCTCGCCACGCAGGAGGGGGGTGGCCCGTTTACATACACCAGAGCAAGGGGCACGCGTGTGTTTATTCGGCGACGGCACACAGCGTGTCGAGGTGATCGTCGCCGTACGCCTCCACGCACTTGTGACACACGGGCTTGTCGTAGCCGCGCCCGGCGATGTCCAGGTAGGTGTGGGCGCCGCACGACATGCACAGCGAGAGCGCGACCGAGTTGTTCAGCACCACGACGGTGCCGAGCAGCGGCAGCCGGTAGAGCGACGGTGGCTTGCGCTCGACCGCGGTCGCGCTGGGCATCGTGGTGGTGGGCGCGCTCTTGTACTCGCCGCACGCGACCGTGCCGGTGAACACGTCGTACATCAGCGCCCGGTAGCACTCCTCCAGGTCTCGTGCCGCGCGGCGACGGCGCGCGCGCGGGCGCGGCTGCTTGCTGCCGTCGCCGACGACCGGCGCCGGCCGCCGCGAGATGGCGCCTGGCGCCGGCAGCGTGATGCTGTGCGGCTGCTTGCAGCGCGAGCACATCAGCGACTCGGAGACGCGGTGGTTGAGCAGCGCGCCGTAGCGCGTCGCCAGGCCCACGACCTGGCGACGCGTCACGTGCAGGGGCAGCGGGCAGAGCGCGATCCGCGAGGCCTCGACGACCAGCGCCGCCGTCTCGAGGAGCGCCGTGACTGCGAGCGGGTGCGTGCGGTCGAGCGCGCGCAGCACCGCCACCGGGTTGCGACGCTGCCCCGTGCCCGAGCGCACCACCTGGGCGTACGCGTTCGCCACCTGCGGCGGACACGGGTCGACGCCGCGCACCCGCGCCGCGGCCGTGCACATGCCGACCAGCAGCGCCACCGTGGACCGGTGGGTGTCGCCCTCCGCGGCGGCGGCAGCGGCCGTGGCGAGGGGGCGCGCGTCCTCGAGCGCCGCCACGACGCGGTGCGCCTCCTGCAGCGCCGTCGAGACGACGCGGCCCATGCGCACCACGACCGCCGAGTCGGCGGCGGCGGCGGCGGCGCGCTCGCGCATGTGCTTCGACCGGGTCACGCACACCCAGTGCAGCGGGTCGAGCGTGCGCGGGACTGCGACGAGCGCGGCGCCAATCGCGGTGCGCTGCAGGCCGCCGGACGCGGACGCGGTGCGCGTCGGGAAGGGGTCGAGCGGGTCGGCGTCGCACACGGCAGCGCGCAGCGCGGCCCACGCCTCGCGGGCGTAGATCTCCGCGGGCACGGCGTCGCCAGCCGCCATCAGCGTCATCGCGTCCATAATAAAGAGCATGGTGGCCAGGACGGCGTACGCGCCCACCGCGGCCGGTAGCCGCCCGCCCCCGAGACCCAGGGCACGGACCAGTGCGCGTTCGTCGGGCGGGAAGGGCAGCTTGGCGAGGGCGGCGCGCACCGCCCCTGGCACCCGGTGTGTGCCCCGCGGCGCCCAGTGCCCCTGCATGACGTGCCAGGTCGCGCTGAGGACGGCAGCCCGGTGCGTCTGGGCGCCCTTCTGGCGGCTCCCGGTGGCGGCAAAGAGGTGCGCGAGCACGCGCGGCGCCGGCCACGCCTCGGCAAAGAGGTCGCCGAACGGCGTGCGGGGCGACACGTGGCGCGCGCGCGTGGCCATGCAGAGGAACAGGTCGGCGTGCGGCAGGCGCTTCAGGTGCTCGGCGTCGGTGCCGGGTGGGCGGGCGCGTGCGCCCCCCGAGCGTGGTCCACCCGGCCGCGAAAATCCGCGTCGTCGTCGCGCGCGATGCGGTCGAGATCGCTTGCCCACGCGTCCGAGCCACAGAAGCGCGCGGGCTGCTGCATGACCTCGCGCACGAGCTCGAGGCAGTGCACGCCCTGGTGCACCGCGCGGCGAAAGTAGAGCGAGATGACGTTCAGCACGGGCCGCTCGAGCGCCATGCTGGCCACCGAGCACTCGAGGAGCGCGTGCTTCTGGAACCCGTGCCGCTCGTCGGTGTCGCAGCAGACCGGCTGGACGAGCGTGCCGTCGAGCGGGCGCGACGTGTGGGGTAGGCGCTCGAGCGCCAGTGCCAGCCGCACCGCGATGACCATGCTGCAGATGGCGCAGGGCGGGTCGCCGCCCGGCCGGGTACTCGGCCACACGCCCGACGCGTAGAAGGCGCGCATCTCCTGCTCGGGGAGCATGCCCACGAGGCGGAAGGATGCGGCGGGGGGTGCCTCGCTGTCCGCGCTGGCATCACACGAGGGCAGCAGGTGGCGGGAGGCGAAGCAGTTGTCGCCGGCGGAGCACGGCCGCGGACGCAGGACGATCGACGCGTTGGCGGGACTGGGCCGCGGCTCGTCCGAGACCAGGTAGTGCTGCACCGCATCCCAGGCCGTCAGGCGCCGCGGCCCGGTGTCGCCGCGGCGCGCCTCGGTCGGCTCCGCGGCCGCGCTGACCATGGCGGTCAGGATGTCGTCGACCAGCTGGTGCAGCGAGCTGTGCGCGGGCGGCACGTGCCCCACCAGATCGGTGTATTTCACCGGCGGGCCCAGCACGGTCTCGGTGGGCGGGCGCGCGCCGGTGCGTATGGCGGCGGCGGCCGCCACCATACCGGAGCGGTCGGCGGACGTGGTCGCGAGGTACGAGGCCACCACAGGGTCGTTGGCCACCGACTCGGGCAGCTGCGCGATGGGCAGCACGCGCGCACGCTTGCTCGCGTCGCGCCGGGCCACCCGATGCATCTCTCTCATCAGAGTACCGGCACCGTCCTCTCCGTCATCGTCGTCCTCGCCTCCGTCCGACTCGTCCTCGTTACCGCCGCCATCGGGGTCCCGCGCCGCGGCACGGCGTCTCCGCTTCTCTGTGGCCAGGCGCCGCGCCTTCTTGACCACGCCCTCCGTGACCGCAGTGCGGCGGCGGGGCGCGCCGGCCGTCCGTGCCGGGGGCACGGTACCGGTCTCGGCGGGCTTGACCTTGGGCGGGGGCCTCCTGGTCAGGCGCAGGCGCGCGACCGGGGCCGGCGAGCTCGCAGGCACTGCATCCGACGGCTGATCAAGCAAGTCCCCCAGGTCGACCACGTCGACCGGCGGCTCGTCGCCGAGGTCGACCACGCCGTCGAGGTCGACCACACCGTCCTCGTTCGGGAGCGGCACGTCGCCAAGGTCCACTCCCTCGTCCATCTCGGGGTGGCGGCACTGTGTGTGCGCACGGGCGCGTGTGTCATGTGTACGTGCGCGCACCCAGGTGTATGTATGGGGCGCGGTCGAGGCGGCGCCCCCCACTCGCCGCCCGCCATGCGCGCCGCGCTCGGTTGGTTTCTGTGCCTCGTCCTCGTGCCGTGGACCGCCGCGGCCCTGAGGAGGCACGCCATCTCGCGCGGAAACATGGCTTGGTCTGGCGTCTGGCTCGGCTTGCACCGTTCGGTGGTGACACTTTGGATCCTCGCATCCACCGGCCTGGTCTCCCTGTGGTTTGGCGCGTACGTCCTCACCGGCCTGGCGGCGCTGCTCTGCGTGCTCTGCGCGCGCTCGGCGTGGAACCTGATTGTGTCGCATGTGCTTGCGCCCGATGGCCGAATAAATAACTGATTTACCCGGGCTACGTTTCGCCCTCGCGGCGTCCCGAGTGCGCGTGGTAGTCGGCGGCGACGCGCGCGCGCGCAGCAATGTACTTGAGCAGCATGTTGTCCTGCTGCGGGTCCGAGGCACACAGCTCGTTGGTGCCGTCGCTCCGCATGCGCTTGCGTCGCCCGAGCGCCACAAAGTCGTCCACCTTGGCCGTGAGCACCGAGAAGGCCTCGCGCGCCACGCGCACCGGCGAGATCTCGTGCTCGTGCAGGTGCCGCCAGATGACGTCGCGCGGCCACGCGGGCAGCGGCGCCGTGCCCGCGCGACGGATCTCGCGCTCGTACGTGCGCGCCATGTTGGCCACGATGAAGCGCATGTCGCCGATGGGCGTGTCGGCCCAGCGACGCAGCAGCAGGTAGTGCGGGTTGCTCGGGTCGACCTGCATGTGGCACATGTAGCACCACGGCACGGGCCCGGCCGAGTCGCGCGGGATCCACTGGTGGCCACCCAGCGGCTCGTGCATGTACTCGTCGGCCTCATCGAGCGGCGCCGGCGCGCCGCGCTCGCCCGGCGCCGCCTCCTGCAGCAGCTCCTCGCGGTCGATGATGTTGAACTGCGGGACGGGGACGCCGCGCACGCGTCGCCCGTTGTCGCGCTGCGCGACCGGCATCGGGTCGCCCTCCGCGTCAAAGCCCTCGTCCATCGACAATTACACGTGTCCACGCGTTCCCGAGTCCACATACGCGTCTCGGCATTGCATTTCCCCGAATGCTGACGCCGTGGGACGTCCTATTTGACCGGGTCGGCGCGGTGCTGCCCTACCTGGGCATAACCGAGCTCGTCGCGCTCGTCGCGGCCTTCCCCGACCTCGACGTCGCGGTCTGCCTGCACCTCAACCAGCGCTTCGGGCTCGGCCCGCCGGTGCCCATGGTGCTCCTGCCCGACGAGGAGGCGCGGATGCACGCGAGGGAGGCAGCGGCTTCGGGGTGGCTCGTGGTGACACGGGAGACAATGTGTGCTCTGGCGGCGCTCTCGCTCCCCGTCCGGCTGTCGGTCTGGTGCAAGACCGGGCGGACTAGCGTTGTGCTGAGCAACCACTTTCAGGGCTTCCTCGAGCAGGTCGAGTCGGTGTACCTCGCCTGCAGCCGCGAAGACCGGCCCTCGCCAACCGGGGCGTCGGAGCTCATGCTGCGCCTTCCGCACGCCTCCTCGTTGAAGCTGACGCGCTTCCACGGCGACCTGTTTGTGCCCGACACGGTGCGCAGCCTGTGGATCGTCTCGTCGCCCTGCGTGTTGCGCGGCTGCAAGCGCGTGCGCCGGCTGCGCCTCAGCGCCGTGCCACAGTGTGCACAGCCGTCACTGTTCGAGTCGGTAGAGGAACTACAGCTAGACCTAGACGGCGTGGTGTGTGCCCCCGGCACCGGGGCGAGTGCCTGTCCGCTGCGTCTGCTGGCCGAGTGGGCCGAGTCCCATCCGACCCTGCAGTCGATCGTCCTGACCGTGTCGCGCAACTGCCTGCCGCACCGGTGCCCGATCACGCACATGCCCTCGCACATCGGGATGCACGTCAACACGGACGGCCTGTCGTACGTGCGCGAGATCCTGTGGTGCGGCTACGAGGGCCCCCACTGGCCCTCCCGCAAGCGGCGCGGCTCTCCAGTCGACATGTGCCCGCCGGCAGGGTAACGTGCGGTTTTTACATTCGCAATGAAGGGCACAATCGCATCGCTCGGTGCACGCGCGTCCCGCCCCCCGGCACGGACAGTATCCATTCACGCATCCCGACCTGACGCACGCGCACGAGTCGGGCCGGTTCTTACGCCTCCCCGGTCGGGCCGGCCCCGTTCGCAGGACACTGGGTGGTCCGATCGGTCTGGCCGGCTCGGCTGGCTCGCCGTCGACGTCTTCGGCGTTGCGACATCCCACGCACGCGCAGTGGGGGCCGCACATGGTGCCGGCCCGTCTGCAAACGCAGTAGCCTGTGACGCACCCAGACCTGTGGCACGCGCACGAGCCTGGGTGTCTCCTCCTCCTCCAGTTGTGGCTGGCTCGTGATGCCTTCCGCCGCTGCCACAAGAGCGCGCGGCGCTGCTCGATCTCGTGCACATGGTCCGGGTCGGCCGGCGCGGGCGCCTCGCCGTCGCCGACGTTGCGACAGGCCGCGCATGCGCAGAGGGGGCCGCAGTCCCTGCCCGATCTCCAGCACACGCAGTGGCCATTGTCGCAGAAGCTCGAGGTGCAGGTGCAGGTCCGCGGCGGCTCCCACGACATGGGCGTGAACCGGAAGGACCGACGCTCGGCCGCGATCACCTCGGCGCGCTCCAGCGCGCGGCCGGGTGTGTTGATGCACGCGCCGCCGCACCCGCACGCCGCGGTGCACATGCGCAGCGACAGGTAGCACGGGCACGTGACGCACTGCGCGGTGCAGTCGTGTGGGTGTGCGTCGCACATCGTCGCCTTCCTGGGACTCGGTGGTTTATTCCTCGTCTGTTGTGGGTGCAAGTCCACCTGGACACGGGCCGCGTGCCAGCAGGGCGCGCGCAAGGGCAATCGTGCTGGCGCACCCCGAGGCGCGCTCGGCGATGCGCTCTGCGGGCACGAGGCCGCGCAACGCGTGTCCCAGCCACTCGGCGTCCGTGACGGCAGCGTCCGGCCACACGCGGGCCGCGATGGCGCGCGTGCGCTCTGGGCCGGTGACGACGCTGGCGACCGCGTCGACGTCGGCGCAGACGGCCTCGGCGCTCCCGGCGAGCGCGTCCACGAGCATGCAGCCCAGGGCCCAGCGGTCCGCGTCCATGCCGGTGATGGGCCCGTCGTCAATGGGCGGGTCGTACGGGCCGCGCGCCGCCCCGATCGGCTGCGTGTTGCACGAGGCGCACCAGTCGGTGACGACGGCCGTGCCGGGGTCGTGGTCCATGAGCACCTGGCCCGGGTGCAGGTCCCCGTGCTGGTGTCCGGCGCGGTGCGCCGCCTGGACGGCGTGGCGCAGACGCGCCGCGAGCCGCTCGACCTCGTCGTTCGAGAACCAGCGATGCGCGACCAGCTCGGCGGCCAGCGTGGTGGCGAACCGCCGCATGGGCACCGCCGCCGCGCGCACCGCCAGCTGCTTGATCTTGGCGCCGCCGCCGACCAGCACGGGCACGTACTCGGGCGCCAGGAAGGCGTCGCCCCGTAGCGCGCTCGTGGTCACAAAGCCCGCCACGGTGGCCGACATCCGGAACGCGTCCGTGTCGAGGTCATCGGCGACCGCGAGTGGATCGGTGTCGGACACGCCCGCCACGCGCATAAACTTGACGGCCGTCCTGGCGTCGAGCCCCATGACCACCGAGCGGTAGGTGGTGCAGAGGTGCTCCATCGGCCGCTGCGCCGCGCCGACGAGCTCGGTCACCAGCTCGCGTCGCGCGGCCACCACCGCCAGCGCCTCGCGGCGCACCCTCTCGACGGCCTTCTTCATGTGCGCGTCCTTCGCTGGCGGAGGGGCCCACGTACCCCTCGTTGCCCTTGCAAATGGTAAACACCGATACGCCTGTGTGCCACCTGCCGTGGAGAGATGGCCTTCCCGTTCGTGTTGACACGTGTCCCGGCTCGGCGAGGTGCTTGTCGAGTTGGTTGAGATACGCAAAGGGAAGCGGGTCCGTGTAGACCCGGCACCGGAGGAGACACAGTGATAATGTGTGGACTTTAGTAATAAAAGTCCCGGCGGCCAGTGGTCCTGGTCCCTGAGAGAAAGGATTCGCACGAACCATGCCGACTGGAGTGTCGAGGAATGTCACTCCAGAGCGTAGTCAATCACCGTCTCTGGGACCCGTTCCACGTTAAAGTGCCTGATCAATTCCGGCACGGCGTTCATGTACTCGGTGTTCTGAAGGCGCACGACGCGATAGCCACCGTTGATGACGACGAGGCGCACCGTCCTGTGGGATTCAGCCGGTAGGCGTGTTTTGACGGATTCGTCAAGCATCATTTTGATTATGCCCCATGGGACGGTGGTCTGGATGTCTAGGTCGATAAAATACACGCCTTCTTCCTTGATCACATACGAGACGGCTTCGTCCATCCTCTCTTGTGCTCTCCTCGCGAACGCGCGGGCCGGACCCCCGCCGTAGGCTGCTTCAGATCCAAGCGCGTCCCGGTAGAGGACGCACCGATCCAAGCCTGCCGCCTTGAGTTTGTCCAC
>JACCDT011075374.1_pt1 | contig 35268 bp, 32 predicted proteins | sample 7446291 | NCBI WGS metagenome assembly JACCDT01 (sample SAMN15323446, study PRJNA562643) | freshwater metagenome | isolation source: river surface water | place: USA:Blue River Watershed | collected 2017-08-17
CCGAAGGCGCGGACCGCGCTCTTCCAGCGCTCGAACGCACGCTCCTTGGCGGACGAGCTCGCCCCCGAAGCCTCGCCCCGGTAGAAGATCGACTCCCAGACCTCCGGCGAGATCCTCGTCTTCCCGGACGAGATCCCGGCTTGGTGCTTCACCTCGATCAGATCGAGCGCGAGCGTGACAGGGCGAACTGGGGGCGCCGGATTGGGGACCTTGACCGACTCGACCTCATCCCACTCGAGGTCATAGAGCTCGGGCGACTGACCGGAGCAGGTGTCGCACGGCTCACTGGACACACGCATCTCGACGACCGGCGGCCTGGCGCTGGGGCCGTGACAGCGACACCAGTCGAGAACCGCGCCGCAGTGGCACGCCTCGACGAAGTGCTGCTGAGAAGGAGGGCTGTTGCGGAAGATCGGGCTGCGCCGTGGCATTCCTGTCCTCGTCGAGACATCACGCTACGCCAGAAGTCGCGAGTCTGCCACAGCGAGGCGGCTCCGTGAAGGCCGGAGTGCTGATGACTCCAGTCAACGGTCCAGACGGAGTCTGACGAAAGTCGGGAAGCGCAGCCCGCCATCGGCGCTCGTGCCCTGGTGCTTGACCTCTACGATCTTCCCGATGAGCTTCTTTCCGAGCTTCCAGAACTCGCGTCGCTGAGCGTCCGTGATCCCGCTCCCGACGCCCGAGACGCGGCCCTTCGGGCCCTTGACGAGGAACTTTCCGAAGGTCCCGAGGTTCTTGCCGCTGCCCTCCTCGAAGCCCACGACCTTGTAGTCTTCGGTGTCGAAGACCTTGACCTTCACCATCGCCTTGGAGCGCTTGAACGCGTAGGGGGCATCGAGGTCCTTGATGACCGCCCCCTCGAAGCCGGCAGCCAAGTACTCGCCCATGGCCTTCTTCACGTCGGCTGCGGTCCTGATCGGGCGCTGGACCAGCATGCCAGAGTTCAGCGTCTTCTTCGGCCAGAGCCTCTCCATGAGCCTCCGGCGCTCCGCGAGCGGCCTGCTGCACACCCTCGTGTCGACCTCCTCGTGCGTCAGGCAGTCGAAGGCCGCGAAGTAGAGATCCGATGTGCCGTCAGCTCGCTCGTCCGAGCGGGCGTCATGCATCGTGTCCTCCCACTTCCCGTTCGAGATCAACTCCCCGTCGAGGCAGTATCCATCGAAGGCGCGGTAGAGCTCGGCCGCGACGTGAAGCACGTTGTTCAGCGTGTTCCCGTTGCGCGAATAGCAGCAGAAGCGGTCGCCGGCGAAGACGAACATGCCGCGCAGGCCATCGAGCTTAGGCTCGGCAACAGCGTGGGCGGGCAACGTCTCGCCGTCCCACTTCTCGAGGAGCTGGACCTTGAACTTCCCTCCCGCCTTGAGTCCCTTCGCGGCCTGACCAGGACCCTCCGCCGCCTTGGCGGCCTTCTTCCTGTCGCCAGAAGCGAGGACATAGCCCTTCTGCTCCTTCTGGCGGATCTTCGATGCGAGCTTCCTCTTCGCCTCCTCGGGTGTCTTGTAGCGGGCGACCTCGCTCTGGCCCTTGGATCCGATCCGGCCCCACGCCACATGGAACTGCTTCTCGTCGTCCTTGAACGGATGCTCGACCTCCCAGAACTTGCTGGAGTTGGTCGTCGGATCGTCGAACTCGTAGCGGAGGCCGGGCACGTTCTACTTCCTCTCCATCGACACGATCGCCCAGCCGAACGACTGCCACCTGTCGATCGTCGGCTCCTGGTCGCTCACGAGGTGCACACCAGGCCTCTTGTCGCGAGCGCGATCCTTGTCCTTCTTGCTGGCGAACTCGGCGCTGTCGTAGCGGAGCATGTCGTTCGGGAAGACCAGCGCCCTGCCGCCGATCTCCATGTTCGGGGACACGGCGAAGTGCCAGCGCTTCTTGCCGATCTTCTTGCTTGTCTTCTTCGGCGAGGAGCGCTTCGCCCCGAGCTTCTTGTGCGCTGCGCCGGTCATGCAGTCCACCAGAGACTGCAGCGCCTCGGTGACGGTCGACCTGTTGCCTCGCGCCCCGTGGCCGTCCTTGGCCCGCTCGTCAGACAGTGCCTTGCGAAGCGCTGCGTTCACGGCGCGGACGACGTCGTCGTGCGGAAGCACAACGAGGAGCTCACGCTCTCCGTCCGTGAAGCGGCCGTATGTCATCGAGTAAACGACAGCCGGGTCATCGGACACGGCCATGACGCGCTTGCAGACCGCCGCGGACACGCCGTATGGAACCTCGCAGCCGACGCCATGCTTCTTGAGGAAGTCGACTTCGGACTTGCGGTTGTCCGAGTCCCTGCGGCCGCGACCGATCGCCATGGCGCGACCGCTCAGTCCGTAGCCCGGCTTCTCGTGGGCCTCGTCGGTCTCCCGGACGGTCTCGCCGTGATCCCTGGCCCACTTCTTCGCTCGAGCGAGCGTCCAGAGGCGCGGGTCGAAGAGCAGGGTCACGAACTTCGTGCCCGAGTTCTTCTTGCCCTTCTCGCGGCCGATCCGCGCCTGGATGCCGAAGTCGGAACGGTCCGTGGCCTCGGCCTTCCGGCCAAGTTGGATCGTCGCGACGATCGGGAAGCGCTTGGGGTCGCGAACTGAGACGTGGTGCCAGCCCTTGGCGGGGTTGGAAACGGCCATGGACATCCTCTCCTAGAGCTTGAACTGGATCTCTATGTCCACAGCCATGTCTCCCATCCACAGATCCAGCGGCTCCGCTTCGTCCCCGCACACGTCGGCTGTGAATCGAAGTGCGTCGCGAAGAGCGGCCGCGTAGTCAGCGTCTGGAGGAATGACCAGAAGATCGCGCTTGCCGTCGGTGAACCTGCCGTGCTCCATCATCTCCCTGACGAGCACGCTGTCGACGTGCCTGTGGACCAGGTCGCAGATCGCCGCAAGCGGCCCTGGGCCATCACCCTTCCATGCATCGAATGTAGCGACACAAACGCCGTGTTTGACGAGGCTCTTCCTGTACTCCTTGGGCTTGGCGAGCTTCAACTCGCCGGCGACCTTCCTGGTCTCCGCCCCAGGCTTCTTGTGCTTGCCGGCCTTGATGAACGCACGGGCCTTCTTACGCCCGTCGGGCGTGTCGTTCATGACCTTGATCTGGGCGCTCGACCAGCCGTGCTTCGCGAGCCAGTTGATCTCGACGGTCGTCAGCAAGGCGTTGGCCTTGCACCAGGCACACGAGCATCCTCCCTTGAAGTTGTCGTGCTCCCACGGCTCAGGACAGTCCGTCGGCGCCTTCGAGGCCGCGCCGCAGTGAGCGCACTTCTTGCCGCGCCCGCCCGCCTTCTTGCTCGCCTTCTTCGCGCTCGCCTTCTTGCCAGAGACCTCCCGGTAGCCTTTCTTCTCCTTCTCCTTCACGGTCTTCTCGACGAAGGCGTTCGCAGCGCTCGACGAACTGAACTTCTTGATCTTCTGGGACGGGCTGACGCCGATCCGACCCCATGAGGTGGTGACGGCGAAACCGCCTTCGTGCGGATCGACCTGGATCTCCCAGAACTTCCTGGCGTTGACCGAGGGGTCGATCAGCTCGAACCTGCGCTTGCCCACACTGCCTCCTGCCTTCTCGAGTGCCTTCTTGAGCCCCTTGAAGTCCTTCTTCTCGGCGGCGTTGGCGACCCGGAGGTCGCTCTTGTTCCAGTGCTGCTCGTAGCCCGACAGGATCATCTGGTCGGTCTCGTGCACGTAGGGGAAGTAGACGAACACGCGACCGTTGTCGAGCAGTTGCCTGACCTCTCCGACGCGCTTCTTGGCGACGACGATGTCGCCGACCTTGATCTTCCTCACGAAGATCCTGATTCGATCACGGCGCTTTCTCCGGGCAGTAGCCTCGCGACCACCGGAAGTGGTGCTTGTACTGCGCGTCGAGTCCGTAGTCCGGATGCAGACTGTACTGCGCGATCGCCTTGTAGGGGTACTTGTCGGGGTAGTCGCCGCGAACGCCGTCTGGAACGACATCCGCACGCCCGCACGGATCCTCGGCCCACTCGAGGATCGCCTGCGTCGCTGCTGCCGCCCAGCGAGCTCGCTCTTCGTCGTCGTGACTCGAGGTGTCCGCGACTGGACCCATGTAGCGGAACGGGACGCGCCAGCCGACGAAGCCCATCCTGTCGAGGAAGGCGTTGACGCGCCTGGCGTGCCTCCTCGGATAGAGACACACGATCATGTCGGAGATCGGTGCCATGCCCTTGACCTTGAGCTCGAGGTAGGCGTAGCGGTCGGCGTCGGCCTGTGCGCCGAGACCGAGTCGATCCTCCGTCGCCTTCCTCGGTTCGTACTCGTGCAGACCAGAGGCTCTCGTGTGGATTTGAACGAGCCTGCGAACGCGACCCCACAGCCTGTCCATGCTGTTGATCCGCGACCCCGCAGAGTCCGGCGCGAACGTCCCAACGAGGTCGTCGGTACGTCCAGAGCTCGCGATCAGCCGGTCTTGAATGAAGCGGTTGCCGCGCCCGCCTGGCTTGGCGCCGTAGCCAGGGACGCCGTAGTTCCCGTGCCACCACTCGATGTCGCCGCGAAGTTCGTGCGTGGCGGCCGCCTCGACGTCGGCGAGTTCGCGTGCGGTCGGGCTCCAGCTATCCGTCGGCGAGAGGAACAGGTCGCGCCATGGCCCTGTGCGCCTGGTAGGCGACAGCGACTCGATCAGGAGGTGGACGTCGGCCAGGAACACGACGTCGCCGTAGGCCGGCGGGACCTTCCAGGTGACCGCGAAACTCGGCCAGAGCAGACCGCCGCAGCCCTCGATCGCCTTCATGTCGTGGAGGCCTACGCCATGGCTGACGAACACGGGTGGAAGATCACTGGACACCAGTTCCAGCAACGCCGGCTTGTTTCCCGTCGGTGAGCCTCCGAATCCCTCGGCGGGACCGTCGTCGCAGAACCTGCGCGGTGAGACATCGACTGGCTCCATGAGCCTTCCGGTCTTGGCGCTCCACCACTGGAACTGCGGTCCGCCAGGCGTCGGAATCGGGATCACGTCCCACGAGCTCGCGAAGTCGTCGCCGGGCAAGAGTCCTTCGCGCCACGGACCGTTGCTGCTGATCGGCCCAGGCTGCACGACCTTCGCCTCCTCGAGGATGTCGATGAGAACGATCTCGAGCCTGTTCCAGCTCCGCTCGAGGCAGTGCTGACCCTGTCGGTGCCACGACAGGTAGATCGCGTTGCCCAGCATGCTGGTGAGCGAGCGGGCGCCGCCGAGGAGGTAGATCTCGCGGCGCTCGGGGCTGATCCCGATGTCCTTGATCCGAAACTGACTGGCGAGGACGCGGAGCGAGGCAAGCGTGCGCGGGTCGACGGCGATCATTCTGCCGCTCTCTGGTCCCTGACCCTCTGGAGTGTCGCTCGCCTCAGGTGCTCGAGGGCGCCGCGCTTCGGCTCGAAGTTGCCGAGGTCGCGGATCACGATGGCGTTGTCGTCCAGGCTCTGGCCGAGGTTCGTGATCGCGAGAGATCCAGAGAACTCGCGAAGATCGAACCCGAGCCGGTAGTGCTTGGACCAGAGCGAGAAGTCGGCGAGCATCTTGAGTGCCCTGGCGTCCGCGCTCGTCATCTCCTCGATCACCGCGCCGAGGCGGCGCCTGAGCGTCTGGATCATCTCTGGAGACCTCGCGCGAACGGCGGACTCGAGGAGCGTCGTCGCCTCTTCGATGAACTTCTTCGGATGGTCCGGAGAGAAGTCCTCCAGGTCCTCGCGCAGCGTGATCCCGACCTCTCCCTTGCGTCCGATCGTGCGGCCAGGAACGACCCACGAGCCATGGAAGACCGGGAGGAACGGCCAGATCCGGCCGTGTCCTTTGATGATCTCGGCGATCGGGGACTCGCCTTCGTGAGCTCCGACCTTGAGCACGAGGCTGTGCTCGGCGCGGAACGCACAGCCATTCGCGCCGCAGCCGAGGCAGTACTGGACCATGACGCCCGTCAGGGCCCGCAACGTGTACGGGTTGTGAATGACGTTGTCCGCGACACGGCTCAGGCAGTGACCCGTGAACGCGTAGTGCCTGGACATGGAGCCCATGATCCTGCGCGTTTCGTCAGGGCGCTACTGCGTCAGGACGAAGCCTGGATCTCCGCGTTCTGCGGCCGCACGAACAGCGGCCTTGATATCGCCGAGCGTCACCGGCTCGTGATCCGCCCCGAGGTCGCACAGGTCGTCGTCCTCGATGCATCCGTTCGCGACGTCGGAGAGCCAGTTGACCCTCGGCGTCCACCAGTCGATCTCGGAGCGCCAGCGAGCTTCACTCACCGGGCATCTTCTCCGTCTTCCTGAACCGCGCTCCGACCCACGACCACAGGCGGGCCGAGACGCCCTTGGCTCGCAGCGCGTCCCAGCCGTCCACGATCTTGCGACAGCAGTCCTCGCACCAGCCGATCCACGCCTCGTCTTGGCTGCCGAGGATCGGAGTCCTGACGAGGGCGTCGACCTTGCGATCGCACATGGAGCACTCGAGTTCTCCGTCGTGGTCGAAGACCTGGATCTGCTTCACTCGTCGTCGCCTCGCCACGACTTTCCCTCGAAGAGGTTGTACGGGTCCTCGTCCTCGTGGTCGTGGTCGCTGTCCCCGGCGCCTGTCGCCTTCGACCTGCACTCCTGGAACTCGTCGTCGATCCGCTTCATGAACTCGGCCATGACGGCCTGCCGGAGCTGTCGCTGCTCAGCCTCGGCTGGCGTGAGCTCGCTGTCGGTCGGCTCGCGCACGTAGATCACGCGGCACGAAGGGCATTGCTTCGTGTCCTTCATGTAGCGAACCGACGGCTCTGGAGCGTTCGGGTCACGAGCCACGAGGTCGACACAGCAGGCCCTGCACTGCTCCGGCATGTCCTCGACGAGTTCGGAGTTGAGGATCAGGCGCGTGATGTCGTGCGCGTCGATCGAGGCAGACAGAAGGGTCCCTGGAGTCGGCGGCTCGGTCTTGTCGAACTCGCGAAGGCGCTCGAGGTACTCCATGACGGGAACCACGACAGGGTCGCCAGGAGGCGGCTGGAGCATGCCGGACATGAAGCTGTACTTCGGAAACCACGACCCTGTGTGGTCGACGAAGGTCACCCAGATCATGTGCTCGCGGGCGATCTCGCGGATCTCACGCAGGATCGTGACCGCTCGCCTGTCCTCGCCGGTCGAGTTCTCGCGCCAGAAGCGCGGCGTCTTGCCGAACGACACCGCGAGGTACTTCCCGTCCTTGCTGTGAAAGATCCTCTGGATCACGCCGAACGTCTCGACCGGGTCGATCGAGCAGTGGAGAGGCGGACAGAAGAGGAGGTGGAACACCGTCCTCGGGAACTGCGGATCGAACGGTCCGCTGTAGCTGCGGAGGTGGGAGAACATGGCCTGGAGTTGCGTGAGTTTCTGGATCAGGAGCTCGCCCGCTGTCTCGTCCGTCATGGCGTCGCCTCGTGCGCGTTGTCCGGACGGCCAGGGCCGGTGTACGGAACGAGTCGGCCCCAGCCGTCGTTCGCCGGCTTCTCGTCTTGGGCCGCTGTGAAAACAGGCTCGATGTTCTTGCCGATCTCCTCGCGGAGTCGATGGATCTTCGCGGCGGCCCCGAGGAAGTCGTCCTCGGGATCGTTCCAGAGCGCATTGCACGGTTCGCAGACGAGGCCACTGAAGAAGCCGAGTCCACGCAGTGCGAACATGTTGAGCTTGACGACGAGCGTCTTCCCGCACTTCGGGCACGGGTCTCCGCGCTTCGGATCGACCTTCTGGCTCACGTCAACTCCCTCTTGGCTGCCTCGACGTCGTCGACCTCGACGATCAGGACGCCGTAGTCGCCGCGCAACTCCTCGGTGAACTCGCTCGGACCGCTCTCGGTGACGAGATACCACTCGCGAGTGCCAAGTCGCGCATCCAGGAGCCGCTTCCTCTCGTCGAGGAGCGCGAACGGAATGGGCGGCGTGTCGGCGTCGACGCCCAGCGGGCTGTCGAAGAACACAGTTGGCGTCGTCTGAACACGAGCGTTCTGGCTGCCGTCGTAGATGCTGACGAGGCGCCGCTTGGCGACCATGTGTCTCAGGTGGTCGAGATCGAAGTCGCTCACGGCTTCAGCTCGCTCATGCGAGGCATGCTACATCGGCCGTGTGACAGGAGGAGTGCTACCTCCTCGAACTCCACGTCAGATAGAGCCCGGTCGCCGCGATCAAGAGCGACCCGACGGTCACTGCGGTCGACACCTTCTTGGCCTTGACCTCGGCCTCGTGCGCCTTCTCGGCACGAGCCTGAGACGCCTCGAGGGCCTCGGCAAGCCGCTTCGCCTCGTTGCTTGTGCCTGCATCCGGAGCGACCGGCGCGAGGTCGCTGGGGGAAATGAACGAGCCCCCGGTGAGCTTCTTGAGCTCGTCCTTCGAGACCTTGATCTCCTGACAGACGAGGAGCGACCCGGCCATGTCAGGCCTCCTTGCGACGCAAATTCAGGCGTCGCTCAAAGAGTGCGGTCAGCATCGCCTCGAAGTCGTTATCTGGGAAAGCGCCTCGTGCGCGATTGTAGATCCAGACGACAACACGGCAGTTGCCTTGGGTGTAATGACCGTTCGCGTCAATCCTGTCGATGGACGGAGAGAACGAGTTCACCCGATGGCCGCGACCTTGCCCAGTCGCGATGACGAACGGGATGCCCGTAACCTCGCACTTCCCTGCATTCAGGCGCTCAAGCACCCATTCGCGAGTCAGATCAAACGACAGACCCATTCTGGACGATCTCGCGCGCGCATTGTTCAAGAGATGTGTCGCACGGCCCTTCATGGTCGAATAGAACTTCGCGAACGACCTGTCGAAGATCTCGGCCATCTTCTCTGCGTTGGCTCTGTAGTACCTCCTGCCGTATTGCCTGGTGCAGTCTTTGCAGTACTGCTGACGTCCGTCCGACCTGGACTTGTTTGACGCAAATGCCTTCGCGAGCTTGGTCTTGTCGCAGCGCTGGCAGTGCTTTCTGAGCGACAGTTCCTTTCTCACGATCCACCATCGAGTTCTTCCGGCAGTTCCCTGCGGCCTTCGCCGATGATCTTGCGCACCTTGATGACGGCGACGTCCGAGAGGTCGTCTCGAGGAACACCGGTGTGGCGCGGGGTCACAGCGACAGCGAGGTGTCCGTCGATCTTCACGGCGTAGAGGACGAAGAGGCTGGGCGTCTTTCCGGCTGATCCCTTCGCGGCCTTCCAGGTGAGCCCGACCCACACGCCGCCGGGATCGCGGGGTCTCACATCGTCGGCGTCGCCGTCGATCACCGGACGTCCGAGCCAAGTCGCGTCGCGATACATGCGCTGGCGGCCTCGAGAGAGAACCTGCTTCCTCAGATCGGCCTGGGTGACGACCTTTCCGAACTCGCGCTGGACCTCCGGGAAGAAGAACACGACGGCCACCCGGCGGCCACGGTCGAGTTCCCACGCAGCCCTGGAGTAGTTCGTGCCGGAGAAGCTGAAGGTGAGATCGTAGTTCGGAGGCGGCTCGCGGCCGACGAGCTTACTATAGTCGTAGAACCCGTGCTTCTGCCTGTCCTTGCCGTATGGCGCGCCGGGGAACCGCTCGAAGATCCACGGCGCGACGAGCTCCCACGGAACGTCCGAGATCACATTGAGTCGAACGTAGCGCTGGAAGCCAAGAAGGGTCTTGTTCCTCGTCCTCGGGTTCATGAACGCGTCGATCGACTCAACGAGGAGGCGCATGAAGTAGGCCGGGCGCTTCACGAGCGCCTTGGCGGCGGCCTGCTTCGGGACCATGCTCATGACAGACTTGGCGTTGCTGCCCGTAAAAACCAGACACGTTGACATGCACTGACGATTCGCGCCGAGACAGAGCGTCCCCTTCGGGTGATCCGGAGTGATCTTGAGCCGCCTGGCCGTCTTCTTGTCGGTCTCGAGGCCAGAAACCGGCAGATAGACCGCCTCGTTCGCGGCGACACCCGAGAACGTGCTGAACGCCGGCACGAGGTTCAGGCCCTTGATGAAGGCCGGCTTCGCGTGCGGGTCTCTGTAGTCCTTCGAGAGCTTGAAGTTCGTCCTGAGGAGACTCGAGATCATCTTCTCGTCGCGCCACTCCCTGACGAGCGGGTCGAGTGGAGCCTCTCCTCTGGCCTCAGCCTCGAGACGCATTCTCTCGGCCGTCATGGGGAAACTCACCAGGGCTTCGCGATAGGACTCCCTGAACTCGTCGGAGACGACGTCGATCGCGTCCTGAAGACTGATCCCCATGACCTCGGTCTCGCCGAGGACAGGAAGCCTGGAGGCAGCAAGAGCCTTCGCGGGGAAGGCGCTGAAGTTCTCGGTCGGTGCGTTCGCGGCGATCCGCTCCTGGTGCTGCGGGAACGCAGCGTCCCAGACGAACTCCTCCTGCCCAGCAGCAGCGGCGAAGTGCGAGGCGATGTCGGCGGCCTCGTGCGGACTCGTCGTTGCACCGCGAATGACGCCGGCGGTGGCGTCATACACGACGTAGCCCTCCCACTCCGCTTCCATGCCGGTCCTCGCCCTCCTGTTCTAACGCCTGATTCGTCAGGGCGTCCGGAACACAGCGAGCCCCGGCGTCTGCCGGGGCTCGCGGAGATCGTCAGGTGTGGAGTCGCCTAGACCGGCTGCTCGGCCGGCTTCTCGGTCTCGGGTTTCTCGGTCTCGGGCTTCTCGGCCTCGAGCTTCTCGGCCTCGGCCTTCTCGGACTTCTCGGTCTTCGGCCTCGCGACCTTCTCGGGCTTGGGTGCCTTCGGGGTCTTCTCGGCCTTCGTGGCCTTGGGCGCCTTCGGGGTCTTCTCAGCCTTGGGCGCCTTGGCTCCTGCCGTCTCCTTCGCCTTCAGCTTCGCGATCTTGCGGCCGAGTGGCGTGAGCTTCCACGCGATCGTCTTGCCGTCCTTGGCGACGGGGTTGAAGAGCGCGGCCTCCTTCTTCATGTCCTGCTTGAAGTTCGGAGCGTTGTACGCCCCGGCCTTCCGACAGGCCTCACGGAGGTCCTCGGACTTGATCGTGCCGACATCGAGTCCCATGCGAAGAGCGATGAGCCTCTGCTGGGACCGGCGCGAGGGACCCCTCGGCCCCTTCGCAGCCTTGGGCGCCTTGTTGGCCTTCTTGGCCGGCGCCTTCTTGGCCGGCGCCTTCTTGGTGGCCGTCTTGGTCATGCTGTTCTTGCCTTCCTTTGGCGACTTGACCAGACCTGACGGTGATCTCATCTGGTCACTTGACTGTGAGACGCGAATGCTACTCGGGCGATGTCACCAAAGGAAGTGTGGCATACGGCACTGACATCGCGGCGTCAGGACTGGCGCTTGAGAGCCTCCAGCGCCTGCTCGAGCCTCTTGATGGTCCCGGCGATCTCGCCGCGAAGGACATCGGCGTCGACGGAGAGGGACGCGTCGGAGGCGACGAGCGGAACGTCGTCAGGAGTGACGCCTGGAGCAGAGACAGCGGCTTCGGCCGGCGCTTCCGGCGCCTGAGCAGCCGTCTCAGCCGTCGCCGAAGCGTCCGGGGGCAGATCGTCTGCGACTGGGGTGCCGCCCCCGCCCACGATCACGACCGACCCGCCTCGACCGCTGGCCGGACCGCACTGCGCGCTGTCGAGCGAAGGCTCGTTCGGGACGAAGTCGGCCAGGCCGTCGTCGCCAGTCGGCGACTCGTTTTCTGCGCTGGGCATCGGCTCGGCGAAGTCACCCATGCCTGGAACCGGGCTCAGGCCTGCGACTGGCCGCTGGTAGACGGGGAACGGGGCCGAAGGGATGTGCTGGACCACCCCGGACGTCGCCTGGTGGCCGTACGGGTGCGAACCCCTGGCCATGACAGCGACAGCCTGCTCCATGGCGCGGACCGCCCTGTTCACGCCGTAGCTCGAGTTGGCGACCTGGAAGCTCATGGACTGGATCGCGGAAGCGACCTCCGAGGAGCGGTCCTCGGCGACGAAGCCTCCCATGCCAGGGCTGGCGAAGCCGGGATGCGTGTCGTGATGAGGATAGCCGACGGAGTGGTGCCGATGGCCGCTGCCAGCGCCGTTCTCGTGGAAGCAGTGCTGACAGGGCTGAGTCGGCGCCTTCCTGAGGCCGAGCGCGAGGAAGGCGCGATGCCGACGGTCAGCCCAGGTCGCCCGGCTCTCGTCGAGCATGAGCTTGGCGTCGCAGAGGATCCTGAACCATGGGCGCGTCCTGAGCTCGGCGCGGAACTCGTAGAAGCGGCGCTGGATCAGGGCCTCCAGCGTCAGTTCGTCGTTGCCGCTGAACTCCTCCACGAGGCGCTGAGCCTCACCGATGTAAGCCTCTGGCTCCATGTCGCGCCCGATCCCGAACGGATCCGCGTTTGGGTCGTGCGTGTCGAACGCATCGGAGCCGTAGGTCATGCCGCTGGAGCCGTCGATTGCCTCCCATGGGCCGACCGGGACGAAGTTGGGGTCGAAGTCGAGCCCAGGCTCGACGAGCCCGTCATCGAAGCCTGCTGGCGCCTGCTCCGGTCCGTGGAATGGGCTCTTGAAGAGCTCGCTCATGATTCCCATGTGCTACGCCTCCTGTCCGAGAGCGGACCTTGCGATCTTCATGGCCTTCGCGCGAAGGTCCTCGAGGGTTCCGTCATTGACGACGAAGTCGTCAAAGAGCTTCTCTCCGCGCTGCGTGCGCTGCCGCATGTCCCAGACCTCGGCCTCGCTCGGGTGCATGAGCTTCGGGGGCTTGGCGCCGAAGATCCCGAACGCGTGCCGGATGAGCGGAAGGCTGCAGAGCCTGGTCTTGATCGTGTTCCAGAGCGTCGGCGGGAGACCGAGGTCCGGAGCAGACGGGCGCCACACGAGGACCCGACGCACCCGCACGCCAGGCAACCTGTTGTCGAGTTCGCGCTCGTTCCAGAAGCGGCCGTCGGAGACGACGGCAGCCTTGATCTCTGGAGGCTGCGACTTGACGACCTCGGCGAGCCCGTCGACCCAGATCGACTTGTCGAACATGACGCGCCCGATCTCGGTGCCGATCACCTGAAGGATCTCGCGACCGGTCCGGCCGTACTTCTTCCACGCGAGTTTGGCTGCCTGACTTCCGTAGGCGATCTCGTGTGGCATGCCCACGAGGTGCTTGGCGACGGTCTTGAGCGGATCCGCGAAGGCGCAGCGGAGCGTGGCTTGACGACCGATCTCGTCCGCGACCATGTCGGAGAGGACGTCCTTGCCATGACCACTGCCGCCGAAGACCACGATCACCGTCTGCATGCCGAGTTCCCGCCTCTGCACGCGGACGATAGCAGTGAAGGCTGACAAGTAACGCGCGCGCAGACGCACGACTAAAGCGCGGCGTAGTCTGGATCAATGAGCTTTGCGTGGGTCGTCGTCAGCATCGACGAGAAGACTGGAGCGATCGTCTGGGGCGCCAGATGCGGGCTGTGCAAGGAGGCGACGAGCGCACCCGAAGCGTTGGCTCTCTCCGGCGAGCAGCAGGAGGCGCTGCTCAGGAAGATCGCCGAGAAGCACTCGTGTAGGAGACCAGGCGCCGAGAAACGCTGAAGGCCGGCCCAGTGGGCCGGCCTTCCGTGCGCAGCGTCTCCAGCCTCTACGTGAACGAGACCGTGAAGTTGTTGTTGTTCAGGCCCGGAACGGAGAGCCGGCCATCGACCACGCCTCGCATGCGGACACGGCTGGGCCCGAAGATCACCTCGGCCTCCCCGTTGGAGTTGAGCTGGCCGCCGGACTTGTTGACCGGACACAGTCCAGTCATCGTGATCGTGAACTGGGCGTTGGGCTTCGTGGGGGCCGAGATCAGCGCCTGGACGTATGTGACGTCGTCGGCAGGCATGCTGATGGCCGCGACAGGAACTCCACCGACGATCAGATTGGGCTTGGCCATGGCATCCTCCTACGAGAACTCGACGTTGCAGGTGCGAGCCGGAAGCGACCCGGACTTGAAGGTCACAGTGATGATGCCGCGCAGGGTCGTCGGACCGACGATGAGCACGAACTGACCGTTCACGGCACCGAAGTTACCGGACGTCGGCCCTACCTGGAACGGGGTCGACGGGTCGACGTCGATCGTCGCCTGACCGCTGCCGCCGATCGGAGTCTGGTTGCCGTTGCGGAGCTGGAGCGTCAGCGACGTGCTGAGGATCCCGTCGGACGACTGCTGGAGGGTGGCGCCGTCTTGGACGATGTTCGCGCCGTCCATGACATCGAAGTACTCGGTGCTCTTGGCGATCAGGCCGCCAGCCGGATCCGACTGGTCACCGTCCAGGATCGTCTTCTCGCCCGCCGAGAGTTCGTCCTGGAATGTGAGCGTGACCTCCGTCTCGGTCGACCCGATGTTCAGGAGCGGGTCGTCGGGGATGCCGGAGGCACACAGCGCAGTGAGTCTCTCCGAGATTGCGCTCGTGAACACACCTCCGGGGAAGTCGCTCAAGTCGTAGACGTAGTCCATCGGTCCCTCCGACAGCCATCCTATGTTCCGATTTCAACGTCCCACAACTGGACTCGTCTGGACTCTTAGAGCGGCGCGCCGCCCAGCAACGCGCTCACAAGCTCGCGCTCGACGTCGCCGTAGGGCCTGTAGACGGCTCCTTCCGGCGGACGCCAACTCGCGTCTCCATGCCAGAGCGGAGTGCAGGCGAAGGAGGACAGGACCTCGAAGTAGTTGAGCGTGCTGTGGACGCGCAGCCAGGCGAGGATCCGGAGCGCCTCTGTGGTGCCCGCGAAGGCCTCACGGCGGACCTCGTAGCGCGCAGCGTCGTCCAGGTGGTTGACGTTGGGGACGTCCCAGTCGGATGCCCAGCCGTCCGGCTGGTCCCTCAGGTAGCGATCGACCATAGCGTTCTGAGTCGCCATGATGGTCGCGCTCTCTTCCTCGCTCTCCCCGACCGACTCCGCGTCGTTGAGGCCTTGAACCTCGAGCGGCGGGTGGTTCAGGTCGCCGCCGGTGTCGGAGAGCCCGATCCCGCGCCGGATCGCCCACTCGTGGAGCTCGGTCGGCGGGTTGTCGGACGGAAGGTCGAGACGCACACCCTCGCGCCGCGTTGACCAGTAGCTCGCGTTCCACGGTCCGCCGGAGATCACGCCTCCCCCGAGCGCCGTGTTCAGTTCCACGGTGCGTGGGTGCCTGGTGAAGCGGCCGCTTCGGACGAGCTCCTCGAAGACGGGAATGACGACGCGCGGGTCGGGACCGAAGTCGACCTGCTGCGCCACAGGAAGACCCTCTTGCTGGACGAGTCTGGCCTCGGTCTCGGCCCTGTGCTCGATCCACCAGGAGACAGGGTTCCAGTTGTACTCCGCGTCCCGGCTCGCGTCTGGAACCGGGATCCTCCGACTAAAGAACTCAGCCCAGCGAGCCGAGTCCGCCGCGACGACGCCGGCACGCAGTCTCGCGACGATCAGGCGCGTGATCGCGTTCACGTCGCCGGTCGCAGCGACTTCGCGCTCGATCGCGCGAAGACCCTCATCGGAGTTGCGGAAGATCGGGCTACGCCGCTTCACGACGGCCTCCTCACGACCCTGACGTCGACGTCCTTGTCGTCGAACCACGGCATGGTGATCCTCTCGCCGAGACCGAGATCCTTGCGCATTGCGGACACCAGGGCCACCTCGTCCACGACGATCCTGTCGGTCGCGTAAACGATCAACTCCTCCTCGCGCTCGTGAAAGAGCATGGTGTTCCGCTTGGTCCGCTCGCCCGAGTCGTCGATGACGTAGCCGCCGATCTTGGGGTCGTACCAGCGGTGAAGGCCAAGAGGTGTCCGTCCGCGCTCGACGTCGTACTCACTACCTCCCTCGAGGGCTGCCTGACAGGAGATCTCGGCTGACTGAAGCATGTTCACGACTTCCGGTCGCGCCTTCATCTCGTCGTGCGTCGCATAGCCGAGACGGACGGCACCACGCGCGTCCGTACAGACGCGCGGGATCATGCAGCGCGACGAGATCACGCCGACAGCCGCCGGGTCCTTCTTCGCGAGAGCAGCCATGTCCGTACCCGTGAAGTGCGGATTGAACGCCTCGCGGGCGTTTGAGGCCCAGTGAAGGACGCTCCTATAGGTCTCGAAGAAGGCCTTCCGGAAGTCGGTGACATACTCGAACCCAGACGAGAGCCCTGGTGGCACGAGCCACGACCTGCCGCCGATCTGCTCCGATCCCGCCGGGATCTCGCCTGGCTCGAGGAAGGCCACGACGTCCCAACCCTTGTCGAGGCGCTCGAAGACAGGAAATAGAGCCACGGCAGGGTCCTTGATGCCAGCCTTCTGTGCTGCGAACACGACGTCCTGGAGGTCGTAGCCGCTGACGAGACCGTCAGGAATGCCGCTCGGGACCTCGGCTACGAGTCGCTCCAGGAGCTCGACGCAGCTCATGCGCTTCGATGCGCCAAGGATCAAAGTCTCGAGCCCGAGCGCGATCGAGACGGCGCGAGGAAGCGAGAGCGTGAGCGAGACCGAGCGCTTCCAGCGGCCGCCGAGGGCCTCAGGAGCACCCTGCTCGCGCGTAAGGAAGCCGCTCGCGAGGATCTCCTTCGTCGCAGAGGTCGCGTGGAAGCACTCTGTCCGGACCGGCCACGGGAAGCCGTTGCGGTTCAAGTCGAGGGAACGGGGGTGGTAGCGGCCGCGACGTCTCACGTTCTCACCACCACAGCGGGTCTGGCGCGTCGACGCCGTAGGCGAATGCCTCGGCTTCCTCCGGAAAGACGGTCACGCGATCCGGGCTCGCCACCAGCGCCCACTGATACAGTCCGTCCTCGAGTTCGTGCGTCTGGTAGCTGTACCAGTCTCCGTTCGGGAACGGCCTCGGACCCTCGCCGCCGACATGGTCTCCTTCCGCGTTCTCGTGGAGCCAGACCGGGGCGTCCAAGAAGCCGAAGCCGACGTAGCCTTCCGGAAGAGCCGCCGGCCACGCGTCGATTGGGTCGATACTAGGGCGGTGGTAGTCGAAGTCACGCTCCTCGTCCTGTCTATCGAGTTCGGAAGTGGGAGCGACACCGATCGTGATATTCCCGTCCGGAGTGACAACAGCGAGCGCGTGCGCCACTCGTCTGGAGGCGACTTCTAGATCATCGGACAGCACGCGGAAGCCTGTCACCCATGCGAACGCGGTCCATGGCCAGGCCAGGTCGTGTGTCCTGGTGCGCCACCGGTCTCTGTAACGATGCAGTTCACGGCGCTCGCTCGGCGACGCCAGCACAGCCCGCACGATCTGCGCGACCTCGACGACCGTGACTCCGGAGTCTTCGTCGGCGCTCTCGTTCGCGGAGTCCACGAGGCGCTGGATCGTCGCGGCGATCTCTGGGCCAGGGCCGACGCCGGCCCTGAACCGCTGACGAAGCAGCCTTCTCCGCGCGTCGGGATCGCCGCCGGCTGCTCGGCGCTCCATGCCACGAAGCCCTTCGTCCATGTTCCTGGCCATGCGAGATCCGAACAGGTCCGGCCTCTCGTCGCGAACATACTCGAGCCCGAAGTGCAGGTCATCCTCCGGCAGATCGTCGACCGAGATCCAGCGCGCCTCGTCGTTCTCCCAGTTGAGCCGCGGTCGCCAGCCCTTCGCGTTCTTCGGGGTGACCCGCGCCAGGAACGTCGTGTACCGGAACGATCCGTCCTGAAAGAGGACCTCGCCGAAGACGATGTGTGGAGGGATAGGGCCGAGCTCCTCCTGGGCTTCTCGAAGAGCGCCGTTGTACGGGATCTCGCCGTCGTGAATGGCGCCGCCGGGCACGCCCCACGTCCCAGGCTCGAGGACCTCCTCGGAGCGGAGCGTGAGGAGGACCCGGTTGCCCGAGAAGAGGAGAAGTCCTGCGGCTTGGCGCCCCCAGTAGGTCATGGCTAGACGATGAACCATTCCGTGCCGCTCGACACGATGTGTAGGCAGTCATACTGCGCCACAAGGCTCTGCGTCGCGGTTCCGTCGATCGTCTCTGCCCCGTTCGCGTCGATCGTCACGGTGTTCGCCGAAGCGTCCGTCTTCTTGATCGTGTAGTGCCTGCGCGTCACGCCAGCAACAGCCGGCAGTGTGATCGTGATGGCGCCGCCGGTCGCATCGACGAAGACGACGGCGTGTGTCGCGTCGAGGGTCGTGTTCGCCGACAGACTGCTCACGCGACCGACGCCGACGCTTGCGTCCACATCGAGGTTCGACAGGCCGGCGGTCACCGCGATCGAGACGAAGCCGCTCGGCGAGACGCGCATGGCCTCGGTCGTGGCAGACTCGCCGACCGAGAAGGTGATCGAGCCAGCCGCCCCGCTTCCAGTGCTCTGACCTGCCTGGACGACGACACCACCGCCATCACGGTTAGTCCCAACGCCGTCGGAGCCGATGATCGACACCAGGCCGCCGTTACCGTCAACCGGAGTCCCGCCTCGCACCGTCGATCCGCCAGCCGCTCCTCCGGTGGCTCCACCGTGTCCGCCTCGCAGGGTCGCGAGTCCGCCAGTGGCCGTCCCAAGAATGCCGTCGCCGGCGCGCAGTGTGAGCGCGCCGCCGGTTCCGATCGTCGTGTCGCCCGCCGCAAGCAGCGCAGTTCCCGGCGTCGCGCCGTTCAGCGCGGTAGCCGCCAGGATCGACACGCTGCCGCCGGTCTGGCCGCCGGAGTTCGCGCTCCCGCAGGTCACCGAGAAGCTGCCGGATGAGCCGGCGCTGCCAGAGCTCCTGTTGCCGGTCGCGATGGTGACGTTGCCGGCATTCGCGGTGCCGGCGACGGCGCCCGCAGACCCGGCTGTGATCGTGATGCTGCCGGCGTTCGCTGCTCCGGCATTGGTTCCTGCGGTCAGCGAGACGGAGCCACCAGCGCGGGCGGTGCCGACGCCAGCCGACCCGGTGATGCTGACCGCGCCGCCGTCACCGTCGGTCGGCGCGCCGCCGGCAATCGAGACTCCGCCAGCGGCGCCACTCGTCGTGCCGCCTGGGCCACCGATGACCAATGCGCCGCCGCCGATGCCCGTAGCGCCCGGTGTGCCTCCGCTGACGCCTGCAAGTCCACCTTGTCCGCTTGCCGATCCGCCGGGTCCGCCGACGAGCGATACGTTGCCGCCGAGTCCGGTGACCGATGTGTTGCCGCCCCCAGTGATGATGATCTGACCACCGTTCGAGGACGCGCCGCCGATACCAGCCGTGATCGTGACGAAGGCGCCCGACGAGATCCCAGTTCCGGCGCCAGCCGTAACGACGACGTTTCCTCCCGTGCGGTTCGTGCCTACACCGTCAGATCCAGTGACTGTGATCGAGCCTCCGTTACCGTCTGAAGGCGCGCCGCCTTGAAGAAGAACTCCGCCGGCAGCCCCAGACGTCGCTCCGCCGTTCCCTCCGAAGACCCTGCCGTCGCCTCCGGCTCCGGTGGCTCCACCGACGCCCCCAAGGATCGTGCCGGTAGCTCCAGACCCGGAACCAGAGCCTGCGCCTCCTCGCACGATCGCTCGGCCAGCCGTTCCGGTCGCGGACGCAGCAGCGCCACCGGTCAGCGTCGACGTCCCTCCGTCTCCGGTTCCAGTCGAGCTGCCGGACGCGATGGTGACGTTTCCGCCGTTGCGGTTCGTTCCGAGCCCAGCCGACCCGGAAATGGAGATCGCGCCACCGTCACCATCGGTCGCCGTTCCGCCGAGAATCGTGACTCCGCCGGCGTTTCCGCTCGTGCTTCCTCCGTTGCCTCCTGTGAGCCCGACGATTCCGCCGGCTCCGGTCGGACCACCCGCGCCAGCCGTGAGGACAAGCGACCCTCCAAGGGCTGCACCAGCGGCGGCTCCGCCGGTCAGGAGGATGTTCTTCCTGGTCGCGTCACCCAGCACCTCGAGCTTCGAGCTCGCGGCCGGCGCGGCCGTTCCGATCCCGACTCCGTCGGTCACGGTCGTGAGCCGGACCACGGTTCCGTCGTCGGTCCAGCCGCCGCCAGAGGACGGGCTCGTCAGAGAGACGTACGCGCCGCCGTTCTCGGACACAAGGAACTGGTTCAGTCCGGAGTCGAAGTAGATGCGCCCTTCGGTGGCCGCGCTCAGACCTGGCGAGGCGTGCGCATTGAAGTGCAGAGGACCGAAGAGTGTGCCGGCGCCGCGATAGCTCATGCAGTCTCCGTCGTGGCCGTGCTGGCGGCCAAGACGGAGACTACAGACCGATTCGTCAGGGCGGGTGCGCCGCTAGTCGGCGCTAGACAATGAACCAGGCCGTGCCGTCACAGACGATCGTGAGCGAGTCGAACTGCGCCACAAGTGTCTGTGTCGTGGCTCCGTCGATCGTCTCCGCGCCGCTGGCGTCGACCGTCACGACGTTGCCGCTCGAGTCGGTCTTCTTGATGACGTACGAGCGACGCGTGACGCCGGCGGCCGCAGGCAGGTTCACCGTGACCGCACCACCAGAAGCGTCGACCAGGACGACGGCGTCCGTGCCGTCGAGTGTGGTCGTTGCAGATATCGTCTGGATGTTTCCGAGTCCAACCGAGGCGTCGATGTCGAGCGTCGACGCCGGCGTAGTGGTGGCGACGCCGACGTTGCCGGCGTCGGTGATCCTGGCGCGCTCAACCAGCGCGCTGGCAGATGATGTCGAGAACCTGATATCTCCGGAAGTGGCGCCAGCAGCCGATGCGAAGGACGCGATCAGTGCTGTGTAGTTGGTCGTGGTCGGCGAAGACGCTCCTGCGAAGTAGAGTCCGCCGAGATTGTCTCCGCTGTTGACCGCCGCTGGAACCGCCGGAGTGCCGCGAGCCCTGTCGAGCACAACGCTGCTGCCGCTGCCGACGGTCGTGTTGAAGCTACGGATGTACTGGTTGGCTCCGGAGGCGTCGCCGTTGTACATGAGGAGTGGAATGAATGAGGCTCCGCCGCCTCCGTATGTCGTCGCGAGCGTGCCGTTGCCGACGAAGACTGTGCCGGTGCTGTTGACGCGGACGCGCTCGAGACCAGTTCCGCCAGCAGCGGGTGTGGTCAGGACGCGGATTCGCCCAGGTGCGACCTGCGGAGCACTGACTGCGCCATCTGCCTCGCAGAGGATGTCTGCGAAGTTCCAGTTGTTCGCCGGGCCGGTCGCGCCTTGGAACGAGATGCCGCCGATCGTGTCTCCGTTGACGGCGGCGGCCTGCGTGGCTGCTGTGCCGCGAGCTCGACGCATGATGAAGTATGGGGCGTCCAGGGCCGAGACGGACGAGTAGGCGTCGAGAATGATCTCTGCCGTCGTGTTCCTGTAGGCGTGAATCGCGGCGATGGAGCCGCTGATGACTCCCGTGGCCCCGATCGTGCCATCACCGAAGTATGCCACGCCGTCGCCATTGATCGACATGCGCTCAGACGGAGTGCCAGAGCCAGTCGTTCCGACAGTGACCACCATCCGCGACCCAGTCGCGGCGGGACCGAAGTTCTGGGTCGCGTAGCCAGTGATCGAGAAGCATGTGCCGTGGCCGGTCGCACTCATCAGACCAGACACTCCGAAGGCGCCGAGTTCGTCTCCGCTGAGAACAGCGGTTGGAGAAAGCGCCGTACCTCTGCCGCGTGTGGCCAGATAAACAGGACCGTCTGCTGCCACCGCGTTGAAGGCGTAGAGCCGCACGATGTTCGCCGTGTCCTTGAACGACGCGAGGGTTGTGCCGGGGTCGCCGTCCGCCCCCCACGTCGCATTGACCGAACCATCGCCGAGGTTCAGCGTGCCATTTGGCGTGAACCTTCCGCGCTCTGTCATCGGGCCAGTCGTTCCGGTCGCGAACCTGATCGAACCGGACGTGCCAGACGGAGATGTGCCGGACGTGATCTGGACAATACCTCCAGCACCGGATCCGGTTGCGCTTCCGGCAGAGAGCGTAGTGCTTCCGCCAGCCCTGTTCGCACCAACGCCAGCCGAGCCAGAGACGGTGATGCTGCCGCCGTCGCCGTTGACCGGAGTGCCGCCGGAGAGCGTCGCGCCTCCGGCCGCTCCACTCGTCGCTCCGCCAGCTCCTCCGGAGATCACCGCGTTCGATCCGGCGCCCGTCGCTCCACCCGCGCCGCCGCGCAGTCGGAGCTCGCCTCCGGCGCCCGTCGTGTTGCCGGCTCCGCCACGAAGTGTCAGTGGTTCACCTGGCGTCGCGGCCACGGCGGCGTCGTCGCCGTAGATCCAGTTGTTGGTCCCGTCCGGATCGACCTTGATCGTGTTGCCGATCTCGAGAATGATCCCGAGGTTCGGGGTGATGAAGAGGCGGGTCGCGTCGCCGCCGATCGTGCCGGTCTGCGGCGCCATGGACACGTCGCCGCCGCCGTTGCCAACGGTCACGTCGGTGCCGTTGATCGTGACCAGTGGCGCCGTGAGCCTGACCTCCGTCGTGTTGAAGACGCGGATCGCGGCCTGCGAGAGGCCGCTGTCGCCGATCCTGACCTCGGTCGTGCCAGCGTTGGTTCCGAGGAACGCCGTAGCTCCGGAGAACAGCACGAGGTTCTGATCCGCGACGATGCGGATCTCCTCGCCCGTCCCGGACTCCATCTGGATACCGCTGCCGCCGCCACCCGACTGAAGGTGGATCGCCGGGTTCGTGACGTCGCCCAGGACCTCGAGCTTGTAGCCCGCGGTCGGGACCGTCGCACCGATGCCGACCCTGTCGGTCACGGTCGTCAGCCGGACCACGGTGCCGTCGTCGGTCCAACCGGCCGCCGAACTCGGGGTGGTGAGCGTGGCGTAGGCCCCGCCGTTCTCGGAGACCATGAACTGGTTCGTTCCCGAGTCAAAGTAGATCCTGCCCTCGCCGGCCGTACTCAGACCAGGGGAGGCATGCGCATTGAGATGAAGGGGTCCTGTGAGGGTCCCAGCTCCGCGATAGCTCATGAATGATCTCCTCCGTCGAACGCGGCTAGACGATGAACCACTCGGTTCCGTTGGTGACGATCTCGAGTGCGTCGTACTGCGCGGCCAGCGACTGCGTCGTCGCGCCGTCGATCGTCTCTGCTCCGCTGCCGTCGACCGTGACCGCGTTCGCGGACGCGTCGATCTTCTTGATCGTGTAGCGGCGTCGCGTGATCCCGCTCACAGCGGGAAGCGTGATGGTGATCGCGCCGCCAGTGGCGTCGACCAGCACCACCGAGTGAGTGATGTCCAGCGTCGTGTTCGTGCTGACGGACGTGACGTCGCCAGCTCCGACCGAACCGTCCACGTCGAGAGTGGCGATCGGTGCGGTCGTGAGAACACCGAGGTTGGCGTTCTGCACCGCGACCACCGCGTCGCTGATCGAGAGGCGCGTCGCGAGCGCCTGCTGCGTCGTTCCCGTCCCGGTGGGCGTCGGGGTCTGGAACGAGATCGTGCTCGCGGCAGCCGAGCCAGTGCCGGCGCCGGACTGCCATACGATGCTCTGGCCAGCCGTGTCGGTCTCTGTCGTCGCGGCGCGCGTCGGGCGGTGCGTGACGGTGTCCCACCCGGAGAGCTGAGCAGCCGTGGCCGACTCGCCCTGACCAATGATCGAGGTCTGGATGCGCGCGGCGTTGGAGCCGGCGATGAACTGACCGAGGGCTGTGGAGGTGGCCGATCGGCCGAGGACGATGCACCAGGAGAACGGAGCGGAGGCGCTGTATCCAGCCGCGACGGACTCCGACCCGGTCGCCGACGCGTTGTTTCCGACAACGACGCAGACGGAGCCGGACCCCGTCGCGGATGCGTTGTGCCCGATGGCCGACGAGAAGTTGGCGGTGACCGTAGCTCCGGTACCGATCGCAAGGGCCTCGAGAGTGGAGGCCGTGGCGTTGTTTCCGAGAGCCATGGCGTTGTTGGCCCCGACGGACGCGCCAAGTCCGACGATCACCGCGCCAGTGAAGCTGATGTCTGTCGCTGCGCCGCCGACGATCACGCCGCCGCCGGTTGCGGTGAAGCCGGTGTTCGAGCCGATCGCGACCGAGCGGTCCGTGGCTCCGACAACGATGTTGACGGAACTGCCGATCGCCACGGAGCCGGTCACGAACGACTGGCCCTGGCCGCCGATCATCACGGCGCCAGCAGCGGTCGCGCCGGAGTTGAAGCCGACCACGACCGAGTCAGTACCCGTAGCTCCAGAGTTGTTTCCGACCACGACCGCGCCGGCGGCTCCAGTGCCAGCGCCACCGCCGATGGCGACGCCGTTGTTGCCGACGACCGAGGCTCCGAGACCCACGATCACAGTGCCTGTGAAGGCGATAGCGCTCGTCGATCCACCCAGGATCACACCGCCGCCAGCTCCCGTGAACGACGCGCCCTGGCCGACGACGACGGTTCTGTCCGTCGCGCCGTTCGAGACGGTCGCGCCTTGTCCGACGGCAATCGAGGTGACGCCGCTGGCCTGCGCGGCCTGCCCGATCGCCACAGTGCTCGCGACGCCACAGAGCGAGCTAGATCCGATCGCCGTTGCGGAACTGGCCGCAGCGTTGGCGCTCGCACCGACAGCCGTCGCCGACGTGCTCGAGACCGAACTCGCGCCGATTGAGGTCGAGCCGATAGCCGACGCGTTCGCGGCGTCGCCAACGGCCGTGGCTCCGTTGCCGTTGACTGTTCCACCGAGGCCGACGATCACTGTGCCGGTGAAGGCAACCTGTGCCGCCGTGCCGCCAACGACAACGCCGCCGCCGGCGGCCGTGAATCCAGATCCTTGCCCGATCGCCACGGAGCGCACGGTTGCGCCGGATGTCAGCGAGCATGAGTCGCCGATCGCGATGCCGTTCGTGACGTTTGTCGACGACGACAGGCCCAGCGTGATGCCGCCGGTTGTCAGGGCTGCGGACCCCACATGGCCGCCGATGGCGACGCCGCTGGAGCCCGTCGAAGAGAGGTCGAGTGTCACGCCGCGACCGAGCGCGATCGAGAAGCCGGTGGCACTGGCGGCAACGAACGCTGCGAAGCCAACGGCTGTAGTGTCTGCAGCGTTGGCGAGGGCCTGAGACCCGACCGCCGTAGCCGTAGCGGCCGCAAACGCGCTACGGCCGACAGCCGTCGCGTTGGCCTGGCAGCTCGCGTTGTCGCCCACGGCCGTACCGTTGACGCCGCTCGCGTTCGCCACGCGACCGACAGCCACGGTGTTGGTGCCGCCGACGGTTGCGTCGAGGCCGACGATCACGGCGCCAGTGAAGCTGATCGCCGCGCCTGCACCGCCGACGATCACGCCGCCGCCAGTGGCGTCGAAGCTCGATGCTTGACCGATGACGATGGATCGCGAGGTCGACGCGGCGTTGGTCGACGCCTGGCGTCCGACGCAGACGCTGTTGATGGCGAGTGCGGAAGCGAGAGTTCCGACGGCCACTCCCGATGTTCCGGTTGTTGCGGCCGTGCCGAGCGTGACGGAGTAGCTGCCTGTCGAGCTCGCGTTGATCCCGACGACCGAAGTGCTGACCTCGCCCGTCGTCAGGGTCGCGTTGGTGCCGATGACGAGGCACTGGGTGCTCGCGGCGCCGATCACGACGTTGTAGCCGATCGCGAGGCCGTCGGTCGCGGTGGCAGAGACCGTCGTCAGCCTCCCCATGGCGATCGCCCCGGCCGTGAGTGCTGCCGCGCCTTGACCCACAGCGAGCGCATCCTGTTGCGTCGCCTGAGCGCTGATTCCGAAGGCGTGTCCTCGGAAACCGGTGGATGTGGCGTCGCCGCCGATTGCCAGCGACGTGATGCCGCTGGCGTTGGAGTTGATGCCGATGGCGGTGCACGTCGAGTTCAGGGCGTCGGCGCTGGTGCCGATCGCCATGGAGTTCTGGCCGGTGACGGTGGCTCCGGCCCCGATCGCGACGCCCTGGATCGAGCTCCCGCCGGTCACGGATGCGCCGATCCCGACGACCGTGCAGTCGTCGAGACCGGCTGTGATCGAGGTCGAGTTGCCGACGATCAGGCAGCCGGTCGACCCAGCTCCGATCGTGGCGTTGCGCCCGATCGCGATGCCGGCTCCGGTGGCGTTCACGGTCGCGCCGTTGCCGAGCGCGATCGAGTCGGTTCCGCCGGCGCTGGCGCCAGCCCCGAACCGCTCGCTGTTCGCGCCAGCTCCAGGACAGGTGACCGTCCCGTTCGACACGCGGAGGCCGACCGTGAATCCGCCAGCCGAGGCGTCGATCTCGAGCTTCGTGCCGGCCGTCGGAGCAGCCGTGCCCACGCCGACCTGGTCGGTGGCTGTGGTCAGTCGGACGACGGTTCCGTCGTCCGTCCAACCGCCACCCGAGCTCGGGTTGGTCAGCGACGTGTAGGTCCCGCCGTTCTCCGACACCAAGAACTGGTTCGTTCCGGTGTCGAAGTAAATGCGGCCTTCGGCTGCGGTTGAGAGGCCTGGCGAGGCGTGCGCGTTGAAGTGAAGAGGACCGAAGAGGGTCCCCGCGCCGCGGTAGCTCATGCCGTCTCCTGGCCGACCAGATGGTCGATTGGATCGAGCCTACGCTCCGAATCGTCAGGGCGTCTGGTGTCGCCTGGACTGGCCTAGAGCAGGAACCAGTCCGTGCCGTTGCAGAAGATGGTGATCGCCTCGTAGTTGACCGTCATGACGTAGGACGCTGCCCCATCGATCACGGCGCCGCCGCTCGCGGAGATCGTGATGTTGTTGGTCGCGGCCGCACCGCCAACGTCCTTGATCGCGAAGACGCGGCCCGAGCCAGCCGCGGCGGCTGTTGGGAGCGTGATCGCGAAGGCGCCGCCGGTCGAGTCGGCCTGGACGAGGAGCGGGTCGGCCCCCGTGAGCGACGTCGCTCCAGTGATCGACGTGCGGACTTCGTAGCGAACGCCCTTGTTCAGGACGAGCGTGCCGAAGATCCCGGTGCCGGTCGCGGCACCTGGGGTGAGAGTGACGTCACCGCCCGAGCGATTCGTGCCGACGCCGGCACGTCCGGCAATCGAGACCGAGCCGCCGTTGCCGTCGGTCGGCAGGCCGCCACGGACCGAGACGCCGCCGCCGTCACCGCTCGTCGCTCCGCCGACGCCTCCGTCGACGCTGAGCGACGCGCCTGCCTGCGTCGTACTGCCGCCGGTGGCTGCGACGATCCCGTTGTTTGGCGTCGTGGACGTCTCGCCGTTGCCGACGAAGATGACGCCAGCGTTGTTGATCCGCAGGCGCTCGACAGGTGCGGCCGTCCCGTCCGGCGTTGTGCTGAACACGAGGCGGACTGGCATGTCGCCAGTCCCTGGCGTCCCGTCAACGAATCCGGCGATTGTGGCGCCAGGAGAGAACGCCGTGTTGCTGGTGGCGCCGTCGAACGAGATCGTTCCGAGAGTGTCGCCGTCTACGACGGCCGCAGGCGTGTCCGCGGTGCCGCGGCCGCGGCCCAGGCGCACAACGGAAGCGGTCGTCGCGGCAGCCGCGGAGAACGACCACACGCTAGAGGCCGCCGCCGCGTCCCTGTAGACGCTGAGGGCGTCGCCGAAGTAGGCGGGGAAGTTCGCTCGCATCGTTCCGTCACTGACGAAGACGGTCCCGAACGAGTTGATGCGAAGGCGCTCGACCGGAATGATCGAGCCGTTCGGCGTCGTGTGGAGCGTGTACCGTCCAGGCGCGGATGTCGAAGAGACTGTCAGGCCGCCAGTGAACGGGTTGTCGTCAGCAGCGATGTAACACTCGACGAAGTCGGCCTGTGTAGCGGCGCTGGTGATTCCGCGCCAGGACGTGGTGTGAAGGAAGTCCGACGGGGACACCGCCGCCGGCGTCGCCGCGGTCCCGCGGCCTTTGATGTTCAGGGCGACAGGGCGCGTGCCGCTATCGCTAGCGAAGGCCGCGTTGACGAGGAAACTGTGCGTGTCGCGGTACGCGAACTGAGAATAGATCGCGTTCGCGGGCCAGAAGGTGCTCGACAGCGTGCCGTCGCCGAAGAACGTCGTGCCGGCGCTGTTGATCCGCAGACGCTCGACAGGCGACAGGGTTCCGCTCGGACAGGTGTTGACGACGACGCGACCAGGCCCGCTCGAGCCGGTCTGCGTCCCGTCTGCATACCCCTGGATCGTGCAGTTGCTGCCCCACCCGCCAGCGCCGTTGATCGCTGCCTGGAAGCCGACCGACCCGATCAAGTCTCCGTCGCTGAGGGCCGTCGGGGCCGCCAGGGTCCCGCGCCCGGTCATGAAGTTGGAGATGTTCGAGACGCCAGTGCCGCATGCGATCTGGCGCGCCGTCACCTGTCCGTCGTTCTGGATGTGAACCTGCTCGCTCGCCGACGTCGGGGTGCCGAGCACGCTCTGACCGGACGCGCCGATGCGCACCGTTCCGAGGTTCACGATCCTCATGCGCTCGACGGGCGTGCCTGATCCGGCGGGCGTTGTCGAGAGGATCAGTCGGCCCGGCATGACGTTCGTCGAAACCGTGCCGTCGACCTCCGCGCGAACGGTCGCGCCGGCCGTACCGGTCGTGGCGGAGGAGAACCCGGCGAACTGGACCTGACCGAGAGCGTCACCGCTGGTAACGGCGGCCGGGGAGGCTGCGGTTCCGCGGCCGCGAGCGAAGCCCAGCATCGGTTGATCGGTAGCGGTTGCGGAGAAGGCGTAGGGGGTGATGGTGTTCCCGGTGTTGCGATAACTGACGAGCGAGATCGACGGGAACGGCCCTGTTGCCCAGGAGCCGGCTGTGCCATCGCCGAGGAAGAGTGTTCCGCCGCCGTCGATGCGAGCTCGCTCGGTCACTGCGCCCGTTGTCCCGGTCGAGAACCTGATCGAGCCAGTGGCGCCGGTCGGTGACGTGCCCGAAGTGATCTGGACAACCCCGCCGGCGCCTGAGCCCGTGGCGCTGCCGGCCACCAAGTTGACGGTCCCGCCGTTGCTGTTTCCGGAGATTCCGGATCCCGCGGTCAGCGTGACGGCCCCGCCGGTGCTTCCGCCGCGTGCACCCCCGGTGGTGATCGTGAAACCGCCGCCGTTGCCCGAGGTTGGGCCACCGGCCCCGGTCGTCATGGTGATGGCGCCACCAGCGGAGGTCGACGAGCTTGCGGCTGACGTCAGCGTGATCGAGCCAGGGGAGTTGTTCGCGCCACCGGTAGTCGAGGCGATCGACACACTGGCTCCAGGACTGTTGATGCCGCCGCCGGTTGCGCCGGCGACGATCACGACGTTGCCCGGAGTGGCGTTGTTGGCGCCGGCTGCACCGCCAGCGATGGTGACGCTCGCTCCGTTGCCGACTCCTGAGCCAGCGCCGCCGGTCACGAACACAGCGCCGCCGTCGTTGTTCGCGACGGCGTTCCCTCCTCGAAGCGTGGCTGATCCGCCTGCGCCAGCGCCGCCGGCGATGAGCACGGAGCCTGCGGCCGCGCCACCGCCGCTCGTGTTTCCGCCGAGAATGCTGACCGACCCGGCGGCGAGCGTACCGAAGGAGTTTCCGCCGGCGACGGTCACGGCGCCGCCGCCACCGTTGCCGCTCGTGACCGACCCGCCAGCCAGGGTGAGAGTTCCGCCATTGGCGTTGCTGGCACCGCCGCCGACGACACTCAGGGCTCCGCCGTTGCCGCTTGAACCGCCGGCCCCGCCCGCAAGGCTCAGGGTCCCGCCGGCCGCGCTGACTCCAACTCCGGCACCCGCCGTGACAGAGACGAATCCGCCGGTGCCCGAGGTAGATCCTCCAGCGCCTGCCAGGAAAGAGACCGATCCGCCGTTGCTTGTCGTTCCGCCGCCACCGCCGGTGACGACCACGTTCTTCCGCGTCGTGTCCCCCAGAACCTCGAGCCTTGAACTCGCGGCGGGTGCGGCCGTGCCGATGCCGACGCCGTCGGTGACGTCAGACAGGCGCACGACGGTGCCGTCGTCCGTCCAGCCGCCGGCTGACACCGTCGTCGCGACGGGCGCGAACGCGCCGCCGTTCGCCGACATCTGGAACACGGATCCGTCGAAGTAGATCCGGCCCTCGCCCGCTGGGGCGACAGAGGGAGTAGGGGCGGGCGCGGAAAGACGGAGAACTCCACTGAGGGTTCCGCCGCTTGCGTAGCTCATGGACTACCTCCGGCTTCTTGCCGACCTGACGATCTTGTTCGCCACGTTCCCGAGACCGACGGATCGGAGCGCCGCGGAGACGGACTTCACGCGCTCCTTGATCCTCGGGATCGCCAGGAGCGCCCACCCTTCTTCGTCTACGACGAAGAGTCCGCACCCGACGACGACGCGAGTCATGTCGTCGGCGTCCGACTTCAAGACGCGCTCACAGATCTTGGCGGTCTCCGTCGGCGTCAACCTGACGACGGCTCCGTGCCACAGGACGGCGTCGCGGTATGCCGCGACGATCGGGTCGTCCTCGAGCACGTCAGTTCTCCCGCTTCAGGAGAGAGGCCACCACCATGACGCCTGCGATCGCCGCGAGACCTCCGGCGACGATGACGACCTCGTTCGAGACGCCGACCTGCTTCGCGACCTGCGTGATCGGCGAGGTGCGAACGGCGTCCTGCGCTGCACGCCTCTTGGCCGCAGCGACCCTGGCCTTCTCGGCCTGAATGGCGGCGATCTGCGCCTTGATCTTGGCGATCTCGGCCTTGTACTTCGCCTCTTCCTCTGCGATCTTCTGGAGCTCGGCCTGAGCACCGTCGCGGATCGCGCGTGCCTGCTTCTTCACGGCCTGAGCGGCTTCCTGTGCACTCAGGACCGTCAGACCGGCCTGCATGGACGTGACGACGAGCGAGAGACCGGCGATCGCGCCTTGCATGGCGACGATCGCCGGAGTTGCTCCGCCGGCCGTCACGACCATGGCAGCGAGAGAAAGGACGAGCGTCGCGCCCTGCAGTGCCTCAGTGGCCGTGGCGCGGAGCTTCGTCAGGAACGGGCCCTTCGTCTTGATGAACGTGTCGGTGCCCTTCGCGATCGTGAGAGGGAACGCCTTCCCAAGCCCGGAACTCGCGACGGAGGCCGCGCTGTGAAACGCGTCGCCGACGACCTTGTCTCCATACGAGGCCAGCCCGCCGAGCAGACTCTGTCCAGGAATGCCGATCATTCCGGCGGCGAGCGAGACGACGCCCTTTCCCGCGATCGCCTTCAAGATCGTGCCGATCGGCAGCGGCATGATGACGTCGAGAAGCATCGTCCAACCGGGAACGAACTTGTCGAGGATCCCCATGCCCTTGACGGCGGCCTTGCCGACGGGGCGGATCGCCGCCTTATCGAACTTCTTCAGAGCCGTGTTGAGCGGAGAAGACCACGGACGAATGACCCACCGATCGAACTGCTTCAGACCTGCGTTGAGCGGCTGCGACCACGGTCGAATGAGGGTCTTATCGAACGCCTTGAGGCCCTTGTTGAGCGGCTTGGACCACGGCCTGATCGCAGCCTTGTCGACCTTCTTGAGGGCCTTGCGGGCGGACTTCATGATCCCGTGCATGAACGGGTCCTGAGGGACGCCAGACAGATTCTCGAGCTCGATCAGTTCACCCATACCCCGCCGGGTGAGCGCCTCGAGTTCGGCCCGCATACGCCTGATCTCGGCCAACTTCGTGTCGCGTTCGCGCTTGATCCGCTTGAGATCCTGAGCCAGCGGGACCGTGGTGTCCTTGATCTCCTCGAGGGACTGAAGGAGGGCGGTAGCTTCAGCCTCGGCGGTCTTTTCTGGGTTCGCCGCCCATGCGTACACGGTCCTCAGCCGGGGATCATTCTCGTACTTCGCGGCTTGCTGGAGGGTCGCCTGATCCACACCCACGGGCGCGTCTGCGCCCGTCGCGACGACCACAGGCGTGGCGGCGCCGGGCGCGACCGGCGCCTGGTTGCCCATTCCGAGACCAGCCAGGTCGTGGATCGTGACGAACGACATTTTTGCCTTCTGCCCTAGCGACGCTTCCTGGGGCGATTCGCGACGACAGGAGCAGCGGGTGGCTGCTGGTAGCCGTACTGCGGTGGGTGGCCGTACTGCGGTGGGTAGCCGTACTGCTGTTGCTGCTGGCCTGCCCCGGCTGCCGCGGCTGTCTCCGCTGCCGCCGCGGCTCTCTTCTTCAGGAACACCGCCAGGCCGACGAGACCGAGTGTGCCTGCGCCGAGAAGGACGTAGGTCGTTGGGATGCCGGCGATCTTGCTGACGGGTGGGGGAGGCGGCGGACCGCCAGGACCTTCTTCACCACCAGGGTCTCCGCCGCCGCTCGGGCCTCCGCCTCCACCGCCACCCCCGCTGTAGCCTCCGCCACCCCCGCCGCCAGAGGGCGGCGGCATGGATGCGTCCGGCGGAGGTCCGGGGGGCGGCATCGGGCCTCCGGGAGGCATCGGTCCGCCAGGCGGCATGGCCATGGGGTCGACAGCGATCAGTGGGGCTCCTGGAACCATTCCAGGAGGAGGTGGAGGTGGCGCGAAGGACTGGCCCTTACGGCCCGCGAGACCGACGGCCTCAGCGAAGTCGTCGTCGAGGTTCTCCCCGAGTTCATCGGGCGGCGCCTGAGGCGGCACGACCTGCATGGCCGTCCTTGTCCTCCGGCGGCGCTTCCTGCCCGAAAGGCCGTTGAAGTCCGCCATGCTGACGTAGGCCACGGGAGTCCTCCTGAGACCTGCTCAGGGTAGCAGGCGTATTGATCGTGCCGTCGAGTCCTGACGAGACCTGTCAGCGATTCAGCGCTGACGACCCCTAGTCCTTCAACATGACCCAGGCGACGATCGCGCCGGCGCCCAGGATCCCGAGGATCGGGCCGACGTTCGAGGAGACGGCCGTCGTCTGCTGGACCGCCGCCTCGGTCTCGACCTTCCTCTGCTTCGTGGTCTCCTTGGCGATCTCGACCTGGGCGCTCGTCGTGGCCTTCGTCTGCTCGAGCTCGGAGTGAGCTCGAGCGAGCGCGATCTGGAGATCAGCCTTCGTCTGCTGCCGGACCTGATACTTCGCAGCGTCGGCTGCGATCATGGCTCCTCCGACGGAGGCTCCGGCCTGGATCGCCGCGCCAATGATCGGGGCCGCGATCGCGAAGAATCCGAGGCCTTGGTCGTGGCCGGGCGGAACGCAGCCGAACTCGTCGAGGCCGCTCATGCTAGGCGGCACAGTGTTCCACGTCCGGCCCGCATCCATGCTGTCCTCGACGACGTAGGCGTTGTCGAAGTGCCGTGTGTTGAGTTGAGGAAGCGCGAGCATCTGCCGGTGATACTCCTGCGCCGCCAGCCGACGGTGCGCGTCATCTCGAATCATGATCTGGCGGTAGTAGGCCTGCTCCGCCAGTCGACGACGAACATCCTCTCGAGTCACGTATGCGCCCATGACTAGGCAGACCTCCTGTGACGTGGCCTGTTCTTCTTCACCTGCGCCGCGACTGGCGGAGGTCCGGACGGAGCCTGCGCCTGAGGCGGTGGACCCCAGGCCGGGGGCGGACCCCAGCCAGGGGGAGGTGGACCCCACGGAGGCGGTGGACCCCAGCCGTACTGCTGGTTCTTCGGCTTCTTCTTGCCTCCACCGGACGCGAGGACGCCGACGAGGACCACGGCAGCGAGCCCAGCGCCACCGATCAGCGCGATCTTCGTCATGTCCATGGGTGGCTCGGCGGCCGGCTGTGGCATGGACGCCATCAGTGCCGCCTGCTGAGCCTGGAGCTGCGCCTGGATCTGTGCCTGGCGCTGCTCGGACTTCGCCTGCTCCTTGGCGATCTTCGCGTCCATCTTCGCCTTGAGGAGCGTCGTTCCGACCGTGGCGCCAGCCGTGAGGACCGAGCCGATGATCCCGGCCACCATCTGGCCAGTCGACATGGGCGCGGCGTAGTTGTTGACGACCGTCGCGCCGGCTGCCGGGTCGGCAGGAGGCGGCGCCGGCACATACTGACCCATATCGGCGAGCGTGACGTAGGACATGAACCTCTCCTCCGGCGACGCCACGACTCTACCGGGGGTATTGTCAGGGCGGAGGAGTCCTGTGGGTCAGCGACTGCTCTTCGCCTTCTCCTTGGCGCGCTTCGCCTCCTTGCGTTTGGCTCGCGTCTCGAGCTCCGCGAAGAGCTCCTCGAGGCGGCTTTTCGTCGTGTTCACCACCGCCATGATCGCGCCGTTGCCGCTCGTTCTGTTGTCAGGGTGATACCGCTTCGCGACCTGCTTGTACGCCGTCTTGACGTCGTCCATCGTTGCGGTCGGCGGCAGGTAGAACCGGCGAAGGAGCCACTCCTTCTGCTCCTCGAGCGGCAGCTCGTCCAGGTCCTCCGGCTCCGGGATCTTCTTCCAGTGCTTGGCTCGTGGAGCTCCGTTCGGAGGCGCCGCTCCGTTCTTGTGTCCAGCGGCCTGCGGAGGCGGAGCCTGTGTCCTGGCCGACGGTGACGGAGGTGGCGTCTTCGGGGGTGGGGAAGACGGCGCAGGGGGTGGGGGTTCCTGCGCAGCGGCCTCCTTCTTCTCGGCCCTCTTCCGAGCCCACTCCTTCGCCATGTCGGAGAAGTTGCCGTAGAGACGGGTCGCGAACTTCACCCCGAACTTGCCCGCGAAAGCCCCGAGGAACTTGGCCGCGATCTCCTCAGGCGACTTGACGTCTCCGGACGTCGCGGTGGTCGCCGCCTTGTCGAGCGCGTCCAGAGCCTCGGCGGTCCAGGACTCGCTTCCGAGCGTCCCTGTCTCCCGCTTGAGCTCGTCTTCGACCTCGAGCTCGGTCTCTCGCATCATCTTCATCATCTGGTCGCTGTACTGCAGGTGACACTTCGTGCCGCAGAAGAACCCGGAGTACTCCGAGGGACCAGACGTGGTCCTCTTCTTCGGTACCTTCTTCCCGCAGATGGTGCATCGAGTCATGAAGACGACGTCCCCCTCGTAGCAGGCGCATCTTGACTAATACGCCTGCTGCGCTCCACTCAGCTCCGGATGACGCTCATGGATTTTGCCCGTACATGGTATCACCCGCGCTCCCCACAAGTCCTGTGGCGCGGTTCATCCCCGGTAGGGCTCGCAGGGTCACCGGATCGCGCCGGTCGTTTCGTCGCGTCAGGACTCGCGTCCCGACTCCCCCGCAAGGTCTCGTCGCTCTGGTTCCAGTCTCTGGGCTCTCAGCTCCGCTCAGCGGCGGTCACCGAGACTTGTCGTGAGGGCGGGCCTGGTCACCTGAGGAACCCGGCATTTCCACCCGCCTCACCCCAGCGCGGCGCTACGCCGCGTGAGCGAAGGCGCCGACGCGCACGCCGGAGAACACGCCTTGCTTCTCGCCGAGATCGTAGGCCTCTTCCTTGGCGTAGAAGCGGCCCTGGTTGTTCTGGGCGACGATCCCCTCGCGGCACTTCAGTCCGACGTGGAGCATCTTCCGGCAGGCCTTCTTGCCGCCATGGCCGTCGTCGACCTGGACTGGGCACTCGTGCGGCGCCACGTCCTCGAGGTCCTCTCCGCGTCGCTCCGCCGCGAGCTGCCTCATGAACTCCCGCATCTGGCCCTTCGTGAACCACGGCAGGTCGCGCTCGGCCGCCTTGTTCTTGACCGGCTTCATGGCCTGGTTCCTGAGGAACGGGTAGGTGGCGAGCTTGTCCTCGGCGCTAGCGAGTCGCACGGCCTTGTCCTGCGCCACGCTGTCGCTGTCGGCCTCGTCGGGCTGGTTCTCCGCGAGCGCGTCGACCAGCTCGTCGAAGCCGTCGCCGATCCTCTTGCGCGCGTCGAGGATCAGCGTCAG
>JACCDT010275996.1_pt1 | contig 35190 bp, 31 predicted proteins | sample 7446291 | NCBI WGS metagenome assembly JACCDT01 (sample SAMN15323446, study PRJNA562643) | freshwater metagenome | isolation source: river surface water | place: USA:Blue River Watershed | collected 2017-08-17
TCAATTTATAATTTGATTCAAACACCTCAAACATCATTTTGGCTTGATCCGAAGAATCACAGACAACCATACCACCAATAGAATTGTCATTCATTGCTATTCGTGCATTCTCAAAATCACGCACGATGTAATTGAGCATTGGTTCTACAAATTTCCTATGAGAGTAAACAATCTTCTTTTCAGCATCGCCTTTAAGCAGTTTAATATCTTCTAAGGCTTGTTTTAGGCTGAGTTTATATGTGGTTTCTATCTCCTCTCTAATCAAACGAAGGGTATAACCATCAGCAATTGAAGAATTGTAATAATATTTGTGAATGTAGCTCCCGAATAACGATTTGGAATTATAGTCAGTGCCGAGGAGGGGCGTACCAGTTAATCCAATTTTGATGGCGTTGGTATCGGACTCATGCAAGTTAGCTAAGAAACTTCCTTTCGGATTGTAGCTTCTGTGTACTTCATCCAAGAAGTAAACACGCTGTATGTTTAAGTTGTAATCGTTGTTCTTGATTACATCTGCATCATCCTGAAATTTTTGAATATTGACAACGGTAATTTCAGCTTTGCCCGAATTGTTATGGATAACACTAGTAGATTTTATATCTCGAGAGAATTCTTCTCTTGAATTGATATTATGCACTACCAGGCCTCGACTTTTAAATTCTCGCCCTGCTTGAATTAATAAATCAATTCGGTCAACAATAAAATAGAATTTAGGGACTATTCCTTTCGATTGAAAATAATCAGTGAGGTACTTTACGCTGTAATAAGCCAAGGCAGTCTTACCGCTACCTTGTGTATGCCAAATAATACCTTTTTTTACTCCTTCTTCTAGTTTCTTTTCAATTGCTTTAGTTGCAAACATTTGCGGATAACGCATTATGTGCTTCTGAAGACCTTTATTACCTTTCACATAGGCCAATCCATATCGCAATAAAAAGGCTAAGCGTTCACGTTGAAACAATGAAGTACAAATTCTATTTGTCGGAGTATTTGGATTTTTATTCGTGATAAATTCAGATGAATGTTTGATGCCAACTAGATTTGTATCCTTTAAAACAGCAGTTTCAATATCATCTGGTACGTCAGATAATATGGTTGAAAGGTTAATGTTGTCCTCTTCCCTAAAATAGTTGAAGCTAGGTTTTTGATAGGAAGCGGTTGTGTAGAAGGCTCCTTCAATTGGTAGTGGTGAATTGTTGTCATACTCCATATTGTTGGAGAAGACCATCAACTGAGTAAGGTTTACAAACTTTCTAAATTTCTTATTCTCAAATCTCGTTTGAATGCGTTTGTGTTCAGCTAAAATACCATCCTGATTATTCGGCTTCTTTACTTCAATAAAGGCCAATGGAATTCCATTGATGAGTAACGTAATGTCTGGACGAAATTCATCATCATCTTTTTTATAAGTAAGTTCTGTAACGACGTTAAAAGTATTGTTATCAAAGTTATCAAAGTCGATTATTCTTGGGCCAGAAGTTGCAATTAGTTTTTCGTAGAATGCTTTACCTATATCCTCATTTTCTAGACAAAGGGACACTTCATCATACAAGCGTTTGACATCTCCGTCGGTAATATCAGGATTGATACGTTTAATTTGAGCATTGAAAATATCTGTAAAAATGTTGGTCGATTCATCCCATGTTCCATCTTTTAAGGACAGATACTCATATCCTAAACTTATTAAATGTAGGATAGCTGGAATTTTTACTCTTGAATTTTCGCTAAATATGCTCATTAATCGTAAAGATAAAATAATCAGAGCGAATTCCGAATGAATCCATCCACCACCCTCAAATCATTCAACTCCACCTCTAACACATACTTATCAAGCGTTGTATTATATTTCACAAAAGGTGCAACCAAAGGATACTGGTCTTTCATCAGTAAAAATTGCTTTAGGCTTAGTTCTATCTTGACTGGATATTTCTTGCCCGAATAAGCGAAGCCGAATACATCGGGAATCTGTTGTTCGTGTTTGTCTTCGTTCTTGAATGGTAAGTCGAGATATTCAACCGATCCAATTCGGTCGATGTTATAGGTTTTATTATTTTCAGAAGATAATTCATATGCCATAACGGTCTGATAGTTCTCCGTAAAGCCAAAAGGTTCAACAATACGATCAGAGATGGTTTCGCTGTTGATGGATTGATATTTCTTCAACACCACCTGTTCTTTATTCATCATTGCCTTACTCAGGCGTTCCACAATCTTACTGTTCTTTGCATTAAGCAGGTGAGTGGCAACCATTGGTAATTCTGATCCCATGTAGATTTTGCTTAAAACGGCATCTTTCAGTTTTGATTTCTTCCCAGTGGTGAGAACAAGTTCTTTAAGGAATTGAGCTTCTTGACTCGTGAATCTAATTGGGTCATTATCTTCCTTCTCAATAAAGAATCGTTGACCAGAATCTTTGTGTAGGTCAAAACCACATTCTCTCAAAAGGTCGAGATAACGATAGACAGTTCTTTCGGTGGTGTCAAGAAAGGTTGAAAGTTGTTGAACACTTTTGTGTGGTGTTACTTGAAGGTAGGTGATGAGTTGAAGTACCCTAAGTATTTTATGTTGATTGAGCATCGGATCAATTTTATTGGACAAATAACCCCAATTTGTTTGGGTCGTGCAAATTATTGACCTGAGTTGTCAGGGTAATTTGGGAAAATCGTTCATTTAACGTTTGTGTTTAATAAAAATGACAAAATAGTCTTAGTTTTGATTATCAAAATGTAAAAGCATGAAAAAAGAATTACTTCTTATCAGTTTTGTTTTCCTGATAACTAAACTTAATCTTTTTGCTCAAAATTATGAATGGGCATACCGATGGGTTGATGGAACAACACAAGGAGCTGCAGGTACAGGTGTAGATGTCGATGCATCAGGAAATTCCTACATTATAAGTTATGGCGGATTAACAACCAATTTTAATATGTCCACAAATAATGTTAATTCAGTTTATGGCCCTTCTTTTGGGTGTGCTGCTGTAACTAAGTTGGATGCGGGTGGAAATTTTGTTTGGGTAAAATTCGTTTCAACCTCAGGTTCTATAACAGGTGGGGGGTGCATACCAACGAGCATAAAGGTTAAGAATGGGCATTTATATGTTATCGGTACTTTTGGAGGTGGCGGTGGACAATATGACTTTGATCCAAATGCTGGAACAGCTATTACTGGAGGATCAAATCCAACTCTTAAAGGATTTCTGCTTAAATGGGATTTAGATGGTAATTATGTTTGGCATAAAGTCCAGACAACTACAACTGGTTTGTCTATGAATTCCTTGGAAATTGACAATAGTAGTAATCCAATCATTTGTGGATCATTCTATGGTTCTATTAATACAGGAACACTTTCTTTGACCTCCAATGGAGGTATTGATGCTTTTGTAATAAAGTACGACTCTGCAGGTAATACAATATTTGGAAATAATTGGGGGTCAACAGCATGGAACAATCCAAATAATGAATCCAAGGGGGTTACAAGTGATCAAAATGGTAATATTTATGTCACGGGAAATTTTTATCAAACGGTAGATGTTGACCCCTCAAATGGCATTTCAAATCTAACTTCAAACGGAAATGCGGATGTTTTTGTCATAAAGTATAGTCAAACGGGGAGTTTACTCTGGGCCAAATCATTTGGAGGTACAGATAATGACCAAGGAAATGATATAAGTCTTACGGGAACTGGTAATATTTGTCTTGTAGGAATGGCGAGTGGAAACGTAGATTTTAATCCTTCAATTGCTATAAATACAATATCATCAACGGGAGCGTATGGTTATTTATTGGAATGGGATCCAAATTCTAATTTCAGTTTTGTAAAAGGTATTCTTCCGGGAAATTCGCAAAGTATGGGCGTATTAACAAATGTGTCGGTAAAAAATAACGAGTACATTCTTTTAGGTAAATGTTATGGGATTGTCGATATTGACCCTTCAAATGCAACAAATCTTGTCGGGACAGGCAATTTTACAAATAATACTTTGATCATTCGACTAAATTCACTCGGTAATTTATTGTGGGGTGGGGCATTACTAAATACAGATAATTACTCAAATTTACCGAATGAGTTTGCTGTTTCAAATAATGCCATTCACATAGCAGGTACTTTTTATGGAACAGTTGATTTTAATCCTTCATCATTGTATGCTAATACTCTGACCTCATTTGCAAGTACAAGTGGTCAGCCAACTTTGACTAATTATATATTAAAGTTAAATACATGTTCAAGTATTAATACATCAAGTACCATATCAACTTGTGGAGATTATACTTGGAATGGCCAAACTTATTCAACGTCAGGCACTTATGTTCAAAATTTCCAAACAGTCGCTGGTTGTGATTCCACTGTAACATTAAACTTGACTATCAATTCATCAACTTCTTCTTCATTCAGTGAAACTTCTTGTGAGCCTTACACGTGGAATGGAAATACCTATGCAAGTTCTGGACAATACTCACAGACCTTAAGTGGTTCAAATGGATGTGATTCAATCGTTACCTTAAACTTGAACATTTTGAATGGCCCTACGGCTCAAGTTACCCAGGATGGGTTATTACTAACAGCTAATACTGTATCTGGAGCGACATATCAGTGGATCTACTGTAGTGATTTAACACCGGTTCCAAATCAAACCTTTTCACAGTTTGCACCTCAAGCAAACGGAACATATGCAGTTGTGATAACAGATAACTGTGGCTCTGATACATCAGATTGTATCACAATTTCCACAATCGGAATTGATGAACTTAAGTCTGTTTTTCAAGTTTATCCAAATCCGGTTAATTCCGAATTAAATGTAGAAATAGATTTAACCGTTTCAGAAGCGACATATTCAATCTTAGATTTAAACTATCGAATTATTCAAACGGGTAAAATTCTCCAATCACAACCAATTAATGTAAGGAGCTTGGCTGACGGAACATATATCTTAAAAATTGAAAGCTTGGGTTATGTTAGATTCATTAAGCATTAAGATAACTCAACAATAATTCAAAAAGCCGGTTAATCGCCGGCTTTTTTGTTTATCCTGTTTTTTAAACCAATGTAATTTGAACGATGACTCAAATTGTCATTAGATAGTTTCAGCTTTGTTTAAATTTTAAATCTTAGAAATATGAAAACATTGGTTTTTACAATAGCTGCTACGCTAGTTACTTTAAATTTCTCCGCTCAAATTACCTACGTAGACAATTTTGATATTGTTTACCCATATGGAAATAGTACATCATTCTTGGACATTAATGGTGATGGAATAAATGACATAAGTGTCAAACAAGAGGGGAGTGTTCCAGCGGGTTCGTTTGGTGGTTTGACGAACACAATTGGAGCAAATCGTATTCAAGGTACTACTTTGACAGGTTACAGTGGAATGTATACAATTGATTGTACTAATGATACCATTAACTCTTTCACCACTGTTTGGGATAATTCAGTTTATCTGTGGAAACAATCAATGTTTAATATCGGTCATGCTAATCATAAACAGGCATTCAGATTGGTAGAGCAAAACAGTCAGGGTAATTTAATTTTCAAATATGGATATATTGATTACACCTTATTGCAGAGTAAAGACATAATCGTTCATGGTTGGTATTATGACAACACACCACATGTGCCAATAATTGCCAATACTAGTTTGGATTATCCTTTTGATGGAAATTGCATCCATTACGATACAGTAATTGTCAATGACACCATCGTTACTCAAATTTATGACACTGTCCTGGTTTCCGTAACCGACACTTTATTTATTGAAACTACCTTGAGCACTTCACCTTTAATTCAAAACACTATAGAGGCATTTCCAAACCCAACAAATGATTTTCTTCATATCAATACCGGAAACTTTGGTGTGATGAATGGGTATTCACTGAAGATTGAAAACAACATGGGACAAGTAGTTTTTTCAAACCTTATAAATCAACAAGAGTTTATAATTGATCTGACAACATGGTCAGGAAATGGAGTGTATTTTTTGAAAATATTTGACCCTCAGAACAACCAAATATCTCTAAAGAAAATAGTGCTTCAATAGCAATATTCCGATCTCTTTTCACAATTTTAATCATCACAAAAAACCGACTCTAACAGGTCGGTTTTTTCATTTTATAACCTCATCACATTCTGAAGTAGTTCATTTTTGAATCAGAAACAACGTTTTCTTTGATTCTGGCAACGCCAATCCACCATTTGCTTATTACCACAAAGCTGATAGCGAGAAAATGGATTTGGCAAAGAATCACAGAAATAGCGTTGTAATTTTTTTTAATTTAAATTTTAATTGATAAACTCACCGTTTAAATTTATAAATCCTTCTCTACCGTCTTTTTTTGCATAAAAAACAACATTGTTTTTTGGTAGATCATCGATTGTGTGGATATGATTTTCCTTAAGGATATAGAATGGATAATTTTGCAGATTTATTTCTAAATCATCAGGGTTTAGCAATAAAATATCTTCCTCCTGTTCATAAATTTCATTGTCAATATATTCGAAATAATCGGAGAAATACTCATTCCCAAAGATGTCCATTATTCCCATTTTATCTCCTTTTTTGAACTTTAGAAAAAAGTACATTTTAGTGCTCATGGAATAATTCTCATTCTCGTAAATTGAATCATATATAAAATCAGTTAAGAAATTTCCATTGAAAGAAACGAGACAGAACTTTTCTGATGAAACATTTTGAGCAATGTAAGGAAATCCGATGTTATTTAGAATAGGGTAGTCGTAATTGAAGTGATCAATGCAAAAAGTTAGTTTAGCAAATTGATATTCATTAAGGAAGTTGCCGTTGGTGTCGATGAGTCCATAAAGATTTTTATCATTGCATACTACAGCTGAACCAGAAAAGAAATGAATTGGATTTTTTGAAATACCAATCTTATGATTCATCGAATTCAAATTAATGAAACCATATGATCCATTTTTTTTGAAATATGGTAGACAAGGAAAAATAAAATCATTATTATCATTTATAATCCAATCATCATTATCAAGTTGTTCGAATTCAGGAAGCGATTTCCCATTTATATCGACAATTGAACAATTGGATTCATTTTGAATAATGAAATATTCTTTACCAATGAATGAAATAATTTTTTGGTTTTGAATCACATTAATCATGTCTATATTCAATAATGAATAAGAATTATCATCCTTTATTATAAATCTCTTTAAATCTTCGAGGTATAATACATCAGAGTAAATCGTATCAAGTAAAATACCTTTCTCGAGATGGAAAACCCCCATTTTTCGTCGGGTTGAAACAATAACTAACCCATCAGTGCAATATGATATAGTTTTATACAGTGAATTTATAAACCCGGACTTTGAATTCCAAATAGTTCTGTCATCACTAGGAAGCAAAACAATAAAGCTATAACTACCATCACTTAACTCCCAATTTATAGATTGTATTCGATCTGCCACCGAATCTAAAATTTTTCCATTTAGTGAAACAATGCCGTAAAAATCTTGAGATTTATAAATAAGTGAATCATTTGACTCAACGATGCTAACATTTTCGGATTCAATTGTTAAGAGTACTTTTCCATTAATTGATTTGATAACATGCAAATTGCCCGTACTTTCAAAACAAAATAACTTAGTTTTAATCTTACTTGTGTGCTCAGTATTCTTTTTGGACATAGGATTAAAATTCAATTGTTTCTTTTGATTTTGCTACGAATAACTCTTAAGCGGAAGTAATTTCATTTGCGTATAAAACCTTAATAAAGAGCAATTTAAGCTTGTTTTCAACGTTAGATTGATATATGGATACTCGAAATTTAATTATTTTGTATGAGATCCGACATCTTGATAGGATTTGGAGTAATTACTTCATGCAACGAAAATTCAAAGTTTTAGAAGAGATAGATGAGGTTGAATATTTGATGGCGTATTCTCGTCTAAAGATTTTGGATCGAATGGACCTCATCGATGAACTAAAAAAACAACACTTCTTAAAGATTGTAAGGATACATCCAGATACTAAGAACATTCCTGTTCATCGAGTTATGATGTTTTGGGAAACAATAGAAAGAAATTCAAATTAATGAATATGGAAGTGAGATTGAATTTTGTTCAACTTCAAAGTCAATTTGAAGAAACTAAGAGAAAATTAAAAAAAAGACACCCTTCTTTTTTTGATGAATACAAGTATTATCAAAAGGAAATGTACCCTAATCAAGAAAAATCGGAGGAAGAATACTGGGATGATTTTGCCTTTATGGCATTTAAAATTGAACTAGTAAAGACGCCAAAAAATAATATTGACTACGATATAATTGATCAAATAATGGGAGTATTTGCTTTACATAAGCCCTGAAATGTTTTACAGAATGTTTTACAGAAACGCCAAATCCCTAAAAAACAAAAACCCTAGGACTTTGATACATCCTAGGGTTTTCTAAGCTTACAGCCATATAAGCTATATCGTTTAACGAAACATTTGAGCGGTCTGGACGGGACTCGAACCCGCGACCCCCTGCGTGACAGGCAGGTATTCTAACCAACTGAACTACCAAACCAATTTCTTTCACTTGCGTGAGCAACAACAGTTGCTTGAGAATTGTGTAATGCTTTCGTTAAAGCGGATACAAAACTACGCATTTTTTGATAAAAAGCAAGCGCAAGTGAGAAAAAATCTAAAAAAATCGTGCTTACCAATTGTGATCGGAGACGAAAACCGTGCCTTTGAAAAAAGCGACGAGTCTATGGTCTTGGTTTTCAATGCGTACCTGATAAGTGCCGGTGCGTTTGCCGCGGTGAATTTCTGTGCAGTGTGCGGTGAGGGTATCGCCGAGTTGGACTTTGGCGAGGTGAGAAATTTGGGTATCGATGCTGACGCATTGTTGGCCTCGGGTGTTGGCGGCAAAAGCGAGTGCGGAGTCGGCGAGGGAGTAGGTGAGGCCGCCATGGGCAATGCCAAAACCGTTGGTAGCTGCTTTGGTGACGGGGCAGCTGAGTGTGCAGGTACCTAGTTCTAGGGCAATGATTTGCATGTCCAGCAGTTGGCTGAAGGCGTCGTTGTTGAGCATGCCCTGAACGATTTCTTTGGGGCTTTTCATGGTTTACAAATCAGCGAAAGAAAAGGTGTCTTTGAGGCGAATTCCTTTTTCGGTATGCTGCACGGTGCAACACTCATTGACGGCATCGTGCTCCAAGAACAAGACGTATTCGTTGTCTGCCGCTTCGTTTAAGAAGCGTTCTTTCTCGGTGAGGGTAAGGAGTGGGCGGGTGTCGTAACCCATGACATAAGGCAGTGGAATGTGGCCGGTACTTGGGAGTAGATCTGCCATGAAAACAAGTGTACGACCTTTGTATTGTATTTGGGGTAGCATCATGCTTTCGGTGTGGCCGTCAAAAAATGAGAGGTCGATGCCTGGAAGTGCATTTTGGGTCAGCAGACCGTTGCGTTCTACAAATTGAAGCTGACCGCTTTCTTGGATAGGAAGAATGTTTTCGGAGAGAAAGGATGCTTTTTCGCGCGGGTTGGGTTGGGTGGCCCAGCGCCAATGGTTCTCAGAACTCCAGTAGGTAGCATTTGGAAAAACAGTTCGGTAGGCTTCTTTTTGCGTATCGTAAGCAATGGCGCCGCCGCAGTGGTCAAAATGGAGGTGGGTTAAAATCACGTCAGTGATGTCTGAGGCGTGAAAACCTAGCTTGGCCAGGTTGCCATGCAGGCTGTCTGTGCCGTGTAAATGGTAATGTGAAAAGAACTTCTCAGATTGCTTGTCTCCGATGCCGGTATCGACTAAAATCAGTCGTTTGCCGTCTTCGATAAGTAGCGAGCGCATGGCCCAATTGCACATGTTATTGGCGTCGGCTGGGTTTGTTTTTTGCCAGATGGTTTTGGGAACAACTCCGAACATAGCGCCGCCGTCGAGTTGAAAGAAACCGGTATTGAGAACGTGAAGTTTCATATTAATTGTTTGAAATACGTTGTTCGGTAGCAGGGTTTTTGATGACATCTGCACCGATTTTAAGTACAACCATACCGGGATTGGTATTCGCCATAACGGTAACGGTTTTATCCTGACGCCCCAATTGACCTACTTTTGGATGAAATTCTACGGCAATGACATCAGACTTACCCGGCGCAATTGCTTTTTCTGGTTTTTTTGGGGTCGTGCAACCGCAAGATGCCTTGACATCCTGAATAAATAGTGGTTTTTTACCGGTGTTGGTCACAACGAAATTGTAGAGGTGTTTGGTGTCTTCCTTGACCGTACCAAACTCGTGGTTGAGCACATTGAAGCTCATGGTGGTCATGTTGGCCTTCGCTTCCTCAGCCAAACGCTTTTCTTCTTCAGCTACATCTTTGAGGCTTTCCTGTAGTTCTTTGGTGTTTGCCTCTGTGGCTACAATGGAGGTCGGTTCTGGCGCTTTTGTCTTTTCTTGATTCGAACAAGCTTGCAAGCCAAGTATGAAGCTGGAGAGGAGGATGAGTTGAGTTTTCATAACAGGTAATTTCGTTGGTTAAAGTTAGTGAAATACAATGTAAATCTGATGGAGCTGTTGCATAGAGATAAACAGCTTGCTTTGGTGGGGCAGGATTTTGAAACCAAATTTTAAATAGAATTCGCGTGCAGTTGCGTCCTTGGGTTCTACAAAAACAGCGCAGGCTCCAATTTGATTGGCTTGCAACGTACATCTTTTGAGTGCATCGGAAAGTAATTTTTTTCCGAATCCCTTTCCTTGATAGTTCAAATCGATTGCAAAACGGCCAATTAAAATAATGGGTAGTGTTCGGTACTTCGTTTTGAATGGCATGAAGCGCTGATCGCTTGTGTTTTTTGCGTCAATGCTACTTGCACTTAGTGTGTAAAAGCCGATTATTTCCTGTGATGGAGATTCTAGTACAAAGCAAACGCTCAGTTTTTTTTGTTGATCTTGAAGGGCGAAATGTGCAAGGTAGTTGTTCAGTATATCGTTGCCACATTTGAAGTATTTTTTAGCCTCCTTGTGCTGAGGGCCAAGAACGACTACTTTCGCTTCCATTGAAAGTACTGTGCGCTTTCTTCAGCTGCTTTTTGCAGGTAAGCATTCGGTTGCTGATCTTCGATTAATGCATTATAGAAAATCTCTGCATCAGCGACACTTAATTTGAGTAGCTCGTGATGTTCAATAATCTCATTGGCTTTATCCTCTGCAACTTTAATAACGAAATCAGAAAGACTGCGATAGCCGCCAAGAGAAGCCGCTTTCTCAAGAAGTTCTTTTTGAGTTAAACTGAGTCGGGCATCAAAGCGTGCATTTTGTGACATAAATATAAGATTCATAAAATCCAGGTTTAAAAGTACGGATAATTTCCGTACAAATAAAAAAATATAGAACATTTTCAAATTTCTGAATTTAAAATGCAAGGGAAATAGGAATTGGGGATTGATTCTATGAGAGCTCAGTAAATATGCGGACAAAATGGATTTTTGATTCGCATGACTGGATTACCTCACGTTGTTCGGTGAACCAGTCTTGACTTTATAGTGGATCAAAGCATCTTTTTGTTGGAGAACTGGATTACCTCACGTTGTTCGGTGAACCAGTCTTGACTTTATAGTGGATCAAAGCATCTTTTTGTTGGAGAACTGGATTACCTCACTTCGTTCGGTTTTCCAAAGATGTTTTATTTGAAGCACAAGGAAAAGTCAAGCATTTGCAAAGCTTTCTTTTTTTATGAAATAACCCTCGTTGAAGCGAGCTTCACTCTGTTTATTCCATAAAAAAAGTCCTTCCGAAACGGAAGGACTTTTCCTTGTGCCCACGACTGGATTCGAACCAGCACACCTGTTGGCACCACCCCCTCAAGATGGCGTGTCTACCAATTTCACCACGTGGGCAGCAGACTATCCGATTTGGAATCGGGATGCAAAGATAAATATTTTCGTGAAATGTTTGCGTAGAAATGTAAGAAAGACATAACTTCGACGAAATTTTTTTGTTTTTCACATGTCACACGTCTCTACCCAAAAGATTTCCCTCGCTGGATTTTTGATTACACTAGGAATTGTTTTTGGGGACATCGGCACCTCGCCACTCTATGTTTTTCAGGCGATTACCGGCGGAGGCAAGCACATTTCTGAGCCATTTATTTTAGGTGCGTTGTCGAGCGTGATCTGGACACTCATCTTACTTGCAACAATCAAATACATACATTTTGCACTCAATGCAGACAACAATGGCGAAGGTGGCATATTTGCTTTGTTTGCACTGTTGAAGAAACGCAAGCTCAAATGGATCATTATTCCGGCATTAATCGGTTGTGCTACGCTCATGGCCGACGGTTTCATTACCCCTGCCATTTCCATCTCATCAGCGGTTGAAGGAGTTAATAATATCTTTCCCGAGATGCCCATCATCCCGATAGTGGTTACTATTATTGTCATTCTATTTGTCATTCAACAATTTGGAACTGCAGCAATCGGTAAAATGTTCGGGCCGGTCATGATCATTTGGTTTGCCTTTCTTGGATACCTAGGTTTTATCAATGTCATGCAAAATACAACTGTTTTGCAGGCCATCAATCCATGGTATGCTTACAACCTTGTTGCCAATGTCGATGGCGGTTTTGCTGTGCTCGGATCGGTTTTCTTGTGTACAACAGGGGCCGAGGCCTTGTATTCAGATTTAGGTCACTGCGGAAAAGGAAATATTCGCCTGAGCTGGGGTTTGGTATCTGTACTACTCGTCTTGAATTACTTTGGTCAGGCAGCGCTTTGTTTGTCGCCAGGTTTTGAACTGGGCGCCAAGCAAACTGTTTTTTATGCAATGGTTCCTAAAGAGCTGATTCCTTTTGCGGTAGTGATAGCTACCTTGGCTACAATTATTGCTTCGCAGGCGCTCATCACAGGTGTCTTTACGCTTATGAATGAAGCCATCAAATTGAAGTTGTGGACCAACCTCAAGGTGAAATATCCGTCAGAGCACCAAGGTCAGATTTACATTCCGTTTATCAATTGGTTCTTAATGATTGGTTGTTTGATGGTCATCGCCATTTTCAAGCGCTCAAGTGCAATGGAACATTCCTATGGTCTTGCGATTACCATCAATATGGTCATGACTTCTATTTTGATGGCGACGCTCATGTTCATCCGTTATCCAAAACTCCGAATTGTTTTCAGTACTATTTTCTTCATTTTTATCAGTATTGAAATGATTTTCTTGGTCTCCAATATGGGTAAAATCATATCAGGAGGTTGGTTCACGCTTGTCCTTTCCATCGGATTTTTCTTATTGCTTTTCCTTTATTTCCGAGCCAAGCAGTTGCGCACGAGTATTACAGAATACCTGCCGATGAACTCCGTGATCCCAATGATCAATTCGGTCCGCGATGATGCCGACATCGACTTCGAAGCGACTAACCTTGTGTTCCCTACACGCTCGAATTCTGCCAATAAATTAGACCTTACCGTTTACCATTCCTTGTTCTACAAAAAACCGCGCAAAGCAGGTACCATTTGGTTCTTGCACCTCGATATCCTCAACGAACCTTGGGGTGTACATTACTCTGTGCATCAAATCATCGACAAACGCTGTTATTACGTGACGCTTCAAATGGGCTTTAAAGAAGAGCACCGCATTGAATACATGATGCGCAAGATTTACTGTAAGATGATCGAGAAAGGTGAATTGAGCGGCGAAAGTATTTTTGAAAGCGTGCGCGGCAAATTAGACCAGGTCGACTTTAAATTCATTGTACTCAATTCAAGAGTTGCCATGGACAACCACCTGACGCCTTTCCAAAAATTGTGCGTGAAAGCGTACCGCTTTGTGAAGTCAACAGGTTTGAAGCCAGCAGAAGACTTCGGCCTTGACAAAACCAATGTAGTCGTGGATTACATTCCGATCACCGTGGCCAATCAGGTAGACCAAGAACTCATCGAAGACTTCGAAGATTACTCTCAGAAGATCTAAGAAAGTTCAAAATAGTCTAAATCTTTACCGAAGGTTTCTTTGAGTTGGCTCAAACTGTAGAGGGCCAAGGAAATGAAAATGGCCCCAACTAGAACTGCCGATAACCCTTCGTTGATGCCCATACTCAATAAGAGACCGAATAGCATGACGACAATATTGACCGAACCCCTCACAAAATTGGGGATGGTATTCGCTGCGGTCGAACGAATGTTCGTGCCAAACTGTTCGGCAGCAATGGTTACAAAAATAGCCCAGTAGCCTGTTCCTGCGCCCAATAAAAAGCAGAGCAAATAATAGGTGGCGGAGCTGATATTGATGCTGTGTAAATAGATCAAGAAAAACAGCGTTGTAGCCAAAGAGAACCACAAATAAAGCCGCACGACCTTTTTGCGACTCTTCCACCACTGACTCAAAAATCCGGCGAGTAAATCACCTGCACTCAGCCCTAAATAACAATACATGACTGCTTTGCCATTGCTGATGTCGTAAACACCTAGCCATGGGCCAAAGTTATCTGCAGAATTCATGACGAGTAGGCCGACAGTATACCAAATTGGAATCCCGATACTGATGCAGTGCAGGTATTTAATAAGGTTGTCTTTTTTGCCAAAAATGAGTTTCAAATTGCCTTTTTGAATGTGTTTGTCTTGGTCCATTTGCTTGAAAAACCCAGATTCAAGTGCCCCTACGCGCAACGAAAGCAATACCAAGCCCATGGCGCCACCGATTAAATACACCACCTGCCAGTTGGCCGGTTTCCAGCCGCTCAACGATTCAATGAAAGCTGCAACTGCTTGGCCTTCGGCCCCAATGAGCGATGCTGCTACCGCGCCGAGCGCACCAAACGTGACCACAATCATGGTGCCGTAGCCGCGCGTTTCTTTGGGCATGAGTTCACTGATGAGCGTAATGCCTGCGCCCAATTCACCGGCCAGTCCAATACCAGCCAATAAGCGGATCAGGACATAACTCGGTATGTCTGTCACAAACGCATTGGCCACATTGGCCAAAGAATAGAGGAGGATAGAACCAAAAAGCACTTTTAAACGTCCTTTCTTATCGCCCAAGACGCCCCACAAAATACCGCCTAATAACATGCCGAGCATTTGTATATTGAAAAGAAACTTGCCTTGTGCCGCGCGTTCTAAATCACTTGCGTTGGGCAAGATATGTGCGAGGCTTTCAGCCTTGACCACCCCAAAAAGCACCAAATCATAGATGTCTACAAAATAGCCAAGTGCAGCTACCGTTATGAGAAACAGGACCTTGCGTTGATCTTTCATCAAAAGGATAATTTTAAGTTTTGAATGCCCAATAATACGTAATTTTAAAGAAAAATAAAGATGGTTCACCACATCGGTCTTCAAAGCTCTATTCTCGGTCAATACCTTGCCGAAATCAGAACTATTGGTGTTCAGTCCGATCGGCTGCGTTTCAGACACAACCTCTCGCGCATTGCCGAGATCCTAGCTTATGAAGTTTCGAAGCAGTTGCCAAGCCACACGCTCACTGTTCAAACGCCACTTGCCGAGGCGCAGGTGCTGCAACCTGCAGAAAACCCTATCTTGCTCACCATTTTGCGCGCTGGTTTGGCCATGCACGAAGGTGTTTTGCGCACTTTCGACCACGCCGATAGCGCGTATATTTCTGCCTACCGTAAGCACAGCAGTCCTGAAGTATTTGAAATCGAAGTTGAATACATGGCTGTGCCAGATCTCGACAACAAAATCTGGCTCATCTCAGACCCCATGTTAGCTACAGGTAGTTCAATGGTCGCCGTATATAAAGCGCTGCTTAGCCACGGCAGGCCCAAACAAATTCATATCCTGAGCGCTATTGCCACACCAGAAGCACTGGCTTTTGTCGCACGGAATTTTCCAGCTGACACCCAAATATGGGTTGCCGCCATAGACAACGAACTCACTGCCAAATCTTACATCGTGCCCGGTTTGGGCGATGCCGGCGATTTAGCCTACGGCATCAAAATTTAAATCTCAAATAATTACAAATCAATGAATTGGGTAGGTTTTTGGAGCATCTATTTTTTAGCCATGATCAAGTTCATGGTTTCTTCCTTGCCTGGTCCTCGCTTTCAAATGGCTTTTCACCACACCTGGATGGCTTCGGTATTAGGTGCCGCCACAGCTTCTGCCATTTTCTATTTTGGCAGTGAGATGGTGCTGCGCATTTCTCATCGCAAGCGCGCCAAGAAAAGAGCCGCCGCGCTCGCTGCAGGAAAAGAGCCAATCAATTATTACAAAGTCACGCGCACCAAAAAAATCATTGTGCAAATCAAAAGACGCTTTGGCTTTTACGGCATTACGCTTTTTGCTCCATTGCTATTTTCTGTGCCCGTTGGCAGTTTTGTGGCCGCCAAATTTTACGGAAAGCAATCCACGACCTTTTTGTTTGTGCTCATTGGCCTTGCGCTCAATGGCCTACTGCTCACCGCCATTGCTTATGCCATTTACTGAGTACCACCTTTTCTTCGACCTCGACCGCACGCTCTGGGACTTCGATAAGAACTCCGAAATTGCCCTGCGTCAACTCTTCGAGGCGGAAGAGCTTGCAACGCAAATTGCTGGTTTTGAACATTTTCATCAGCAATATGTCTATCAAAACGCGCATCTCTGGAAACTTTATGGCAAAGGCATCATCAAAAAAGACGACCTTCGGCACGAGCGGTTTCGGGCTACGCTCAAGCAATTCAAAATTAAGAATGAACCCTTAGTAAGGCGGCTATCCGATGCCTACGTAGCTATTTCACCTTTGCAAACGGCACTTTTCCCAAAAGCCATCGAAACACTACAGGCCTTGCAGCAAATGGACTTCAAGCTCCACATCATTACCAATGGGTTTCAAGAAGTACAATTTGTTAAGCTCGAAAATTGCGGCATGCGTGCCTTTTTTGATGTGGTGGTTTGCTCAGAATTTGTAGGTAAAAATAAGCCCGACCCCGCCATTTTTAAGTATGCACTCAATCAAGCAGGGGCCAAAGCAGAAAAAGCAGTCATGATCGGCGACGACTACCACGTCGATGTTGCGGGGGCTTTGCGCGCAGGTATGCAAGCCGTCTGGTTTGATCCTACAGCTAAAAATACCTACAACTACGAAAATTGTATTTCCGAACTCGGCTTGCTACCGGAGCTCCTTCCGGGTTTGTTGTTAACCCACTAACTCCTGACGAATTTTCTCGTAGAGCACCATTCCAGTGGCTACACCCACATTTAGAGAAGAAATAGCTCCTTTCATCGGGATTTTACAACTGATATCCGCCAAATTGATGAGGTCTTGGGTAATGCCAGATTCTTCAGAACCCATGATAATGGCCACACTGCCTCTTAAATTGGTCTCGTTCAATGGCACCAATGCTTTTTCTGTACACGCCACAATTCGCAAGCCCGATTGTTGCAAATAAAACAAGGACTGTTTGAGTTGTTCGGTTTTGCAAATTGGAATGCGATTAAGGGCGCCAGCTGATGCCTTCATGGCATCTGAGGTGGCCAAAGCAGATCCTTTGCTCGGAATGAGTACGGCGTCAATGCCCATGCATTCTGCGCTTCTGATGATAGCCCCGAAGTTGCGCACGTCGGTAATGCGGTCTAGGACCAATACGCTCGGCTTCTTGCCTTCTTCGAGCCATTGGTCAATGAGCGGTTCAATTTCTTGATACGCAATTGGCGGTACCATGGCAATGACGCCTTGGTGATTGCCTTCTGTGAGTGAATCGAGTTTTTGATTTGGAACATACTGCAAGAAGTAATTCTTACCTGCAAGAGCAGCTCTTAATTCTTCAAAAAGGGTCTTGTTGATTCCTTTTTGAATCAAAATTTTGTTGAGTTCACGGCCTGCGTGAATGGCTTCAAGTACGGAGTGTACACCAAAAATAATGTCGGTGCGTTCTTTGCGCTGATAGCTGCGCTCTTTTCTTTGTTTGTCTTCCATTAGTGGATATTAAGTTCGAGGCTTACATTGCCCTCGAGGGTGCGCGCCACTGGACAAGCTTTGCCAGCTGCGATAACTTTCTTTTTGGTGAGCTCGTCCCAGTTGTTGCCACTGAGGTCGAGGTCGAGGATGATTTTAGCGATGCGGCGAGGATCAGTACCCATCTGTTTTTCTATGGTGGCTTCTGCCGCCACAAAAGGAATTTGATGGGTTTGGCAGTAAATGCCCATGATGGTCATGACGCAAGAGGCCAAAGAGGTTGCGACTAAGTCAGTTGGAGAAAATGCCTCTGCTTTGCCGTGGTTGTCTAGGGGCGCATCTGTGATGATTTTTGTGCCAGAGCCTAGATGCGTACATTCTGTGCGGAGCTCTCCTAAATATCGAACACTTGCAGTTTTCATGGGGCAAAGTTAATACTTCACCTCGACAAATCCGTGCTTATCGATAGGTATTCCGCCTTCGTACAGCGCTTTGATGACATAAAAGTAAGTTCCTTCTTCTACTTTATCGCCGCCGCTTGTTTGACCGTTCCAAGAGCCGGCGGGGTCTGTGTAGCTATAAATGGTATTGCCCCAACGGTTTAGAATGGTACATTCAAACTCAGAAATACCGCTGTATTGTACAAAGAAGGCGTTGTTGCCAGTTGTAGAGGACAACACAATGACGTTTGGCGCAATGATATCACAGGGTTTGAAACCAATAGTGGCCGTATCGGAATAGGTGTAGCAGGCATTGCTGATGGTATAGATGTAGTTGCCTACTGCACTGATCACGCGCGGATCTGCGGTGGATCCGTCTTGCCAATTACCTAGAGTGATAGGGTTGTAGGCACTTTGAAGCGTCCATTCTGTGTAGGTGCTGTCTTTGGGTACATTTAAAGTATACGGGTCAATAGCAAAGCTTGAGCCTTGACAAATATTTGTATCGAGGAGTTGTACATAGACATAAGGCGGAAATTCAATGAATTCAGTAAGCGTGATGCCACAAGCGCTGTCGGTGAAACTGATGGGGAAGACACCTGCGTAGTTACAGATGATGAGCGGGTTTTCAGAAGTGGGGTTGGAGAAGGTGATGGAGGTATCTGGACAAGACCAAACGCCGCCTAGCGCTGAAAGCGTACCTTGAATTTGCGCTTGGTAGTCGCAGCCTAAACTATCCAAATTGATGTAAGGTTGTGCATAGAGCTCAAGTGTTGTGGTGGCTGAATGGTTACAAACTTCATCGGTGTAGGTGAGTGTGAAAATGCCAGATTCAGAAGCATTGATGGTGGGGTTGAGTGCGCTTGTGCCTGGCGTGAAAGTTAAACTAGCGTTAGGATTATTACTCGTGTAGGTCCAAACGCCACCACTCGCATCTGCAACGGAACCGTTGACCACAAAATTCAATTGACAAAGAGCGGAATCGGCAAAAATTTGTGGATTGATCGGTAGGGTTAGTAGTGCGCTCAGGGTTTGCTGACAGACGTTGTCGGTGAAAGAAACGGTGTAGACACCAGGCGCACCAATAGAAATCAGTGGATTGAGAGCGGTTGTGCTACTGAAAGTAACGTTAGTTGAAGACGCAGTCCAGGTACCACCCGGTGAATTGGTTCCGGCTACTTGGTAGGTGTTCTGACAGATAGTGGTGTCAGTAAAAATTGTAGATGCCGCCGTTCCGAAGACCGTAAAGGTGGTATCGGTGCTGCACAAACCTGCGGAGTCAAGCAGGTTGATTGTATAGGTACCTGCGACCAAAATATTGCTGAATTGTGCGTTGAGTAAAGGATCTTGTAAACCCCAACTGACTGTGGAGTACGATGGTGCATTAGGAATGGTTAAGGTTACTGCTGTATCAGGTGGGCAAAATGCAAGTGGGCCCTGAAGGTTGATAGGCATTGGCGTGATCACATCAAAAGTATCTGAAATGTGCTTGTAGCAGCCGTTTTTACTGACCGTGACGCCATAAATTTGGTCTGTGGTTATGCCGCTTGTTGGCATGACGGTGAAGTCGTCCCAGAGGTAGCTGTCATAAGGACCATTAGATACACTCAGGTCTATAGACCCACATGAATTGGCGATGACAAGCATTGCCGAATCTAAGTTGTTGACGATGGTATCGATCACAACCACAAAAGTAAGCGCCGTAACGCCTGGGGTTGGGAGGTTGTTATCGGTAGCGGTAACGGTGATGTTGTAGGTGCCCATGGTGGCTAATGAACCCACAGCGCGTAAGACAATATTGGCGGTGTTGCCTGGTGTATTTGAAATTTGTTGTAGGGTACTGAGGCCGCCATTTGTGTAGGTGATGGAGGTGCTTTGATTGGTTTCTGGCGATAAAAAGTTGATGCTGAAATCGGCGGAGTCTCCGAGAGCGCAAATTTTGAAAGTGTCGCAAGAAGCGATCCCTTCTGGGATCGGTGGAATGTTTCCGCCATTAGACGCATCAAATGCAAAGCTTTTGAAATCGAGCCAGTCAATGCCATCAGGATTGCCAAGCGCACCATCGAAGTCGTTTCCGGGGTGGTCAAATCGTGAGATCAGGAAGTAGGCCAAGCCATCTCCTTTATTCGCTCCGCAAGTTGCGGGAACGCCACCAAAACCATTCACACCTTGCGAGGCATCGCCGGTGGTCCAGTCCATATTTTGGTAGCAAAACGCAACGTTACCACCGTCGATAACCGGGTCGGAACCGTTGGTAATGATGAGCTGAAAAGTATTGAGTTTGTCGCCGTGAAAAGCGTAGTATCCTACATCGACCCAGTTCACATAAACAGCTGTTGGGGTGATTTTGTACAAGACCTGTCCGTTGCCGTTGCGGGTATCGACATCAGCCCAGAATGGTGCGACAATCGCATTGCCTACCGAAGGGAAAGCAGTGGCGGAAAAGGTTGATAGAGGGCCAGTAAAGGTGAGGTTGCCATTGTTGTTGATGTATAAAGAATTGTAGGCCTGACCGTAAAGATTGAAGGTGAAAGGAATAGGAATGAGGCCGGTAGAGCCGTCGTCGTTGGGCTGCATGGCGAGCGTGTAGGTGGAGTCTGGCTCGATGTAGCAATCACAGGCATTGGCTTTGTTGTAACTCGCGGGCTTGACTCCTGCAACAGGCAATTGGATGCTTGTATTGGCTTGCGTTTGAACGGTGCCAAGTTGACCAGAGGCTTTGAGCTGCTGATACAACGGAGAGTCGGTGAGGACCTGTGCTTGGATATTTGTGAATAGAAAGACAGGAAGAGCGAATAGTAGGAATTTATACATAATAGAAGGGCTTTGGCCTAAAAGAAAGGGACGCTATTTTTGGGTTTGAGGTTGCACGAATTTAATGTATTTTTAGCAAAAATTTAGTTTATGAAGTTTTTGTTTACGATCGTGCTTTTTACAGCCTCAATGGCCTTTGCTCAAAAGAAAACCCCAACACCAATCGAAAAACCACCTTTTGACGCAGGTACAGTAGGCGCTTTGTCTTTTAGAATGGTTGGTCCGGCACTGACCTCAGGCCGTGTAATTGACATCGCGGTGCACCCCACCAATAAAGATACGTGGTATGTTGCTGCAGCGGCAGGTGGCGTTTGGCTTACAGTCAATCACGGCATTACTTTTGAACCTATTTTTGACAACTACGGATCGTATTCAATCGGTTGTTTGGCCATTGCGCCCAGTAATCCAAATACGGTTTGGGTAGGCTCCGGAGAAAACAACAACCAACGTTCGGTTTCTTATGGCGATGGCATCTATAAATCCGTAGATGGCGGAAAGTCTTTTACCAACATGGGCCTCAAAAACACCGAGCACATCGGTAAAATTGTAGTGCACCCGACCAATGAGAACATCATTTGGGTAGCAGCTTACGGCCCGCTTTGGAGCAGCGGCGGCGAGCGCGGTGTGTACAAAACCACAGACGGCGGCCTCACCTGGACGCGCACGCTTTTTGTTTCGGAGCACACCGGTATTTCCGAAATTGCCATTGACCCGAACAACCCAGAGATCTTGTATGCAGCTGCGCACCAGCGTCGCCGCCACGAATACACCTACATTGGTGGTGGGCCCGAATCAGGTCTTTATAAATCTACAGATGGTGGAGCAACCTGGAAAGAAATCAACAGTGGCTTACCTAAAGGCGACATGGGCCGTGTAGGCTTGGCGGTTTCGCCTGCCGATGCCAATGTTGTTTATGCTATCGTAGAGGCACGCTACAACAAAGGCGGTGTATTCCGTTCAAACAATAAAGGCGAAACATGGTCCAAACAAGGATCTTTCTCCACAAGCGGTAACTACTACCAAGAAATCATTTGCGACCCCAAAGACGTCAATAAAGTTTTTGCAATGGATACCTACATGCACCACAGCACTGACGGCGGCAAAAACTTTGAGCCAACCGGCGAAAAAAACAAACACGTAGACAACCATTGCATCTGGATAGATCCATCCAACACCAATCACTGGCTAGTTGGCTGCGATGGCGGGCTTTACGAAACTTATACACATGCCAAAGAATGGAGTTTTTATGGCAATTTGCCGATCATTCAGTTTTACAAAGTGGCTACCGACAACGCAGTTCCATTTTACAACATTTACGGCGGTACCCAAGACAACAACTCAATGGGCGGCCCGGCAGCTACTAATAACGTTGCGGGCATCCTCAATTCAGATTGGTTCATTACCAACGGAGGCGATGGCTTTGAGTCTGCTACCGATTGGTCCAATCCGAACATTACTTATGCCCAAGCGCAATACGGCTGGCTCGTTCGCTATGACCGCGCCTCCGGTGAGAAAGTGCCAATTCAGCCCATGCCGGCAGTTGGTGAGCCCGGTTACCGTTGGAACTGGGATGCACCCCTCATTGTGTCTAAACACGACGCCAGCACGCTGTATTTTGCGGCCAACAAGCTCTTCAAAACCACCAATAAAGGCGATGACTGGCAAACTATTAGCCCTGACCTTACCCAGCAAATAGACCGCAACGAAATCGAAGTCATGGGTCAAGTCTGGACCATCGACGCCGTTATGAAAAACGCCTCTACAACAGTCTACGGCAATATTGTCGCCCTCGATGAATCTCCGAAGAAAAAGGGCTTGTTGTACGTCGGAACGGACGACGGCTTGGTACAAGTTTCAGAAAACGACGGCCAAACCTGGACCAAATACCTCACTTTTCCAGGTGTTCCCTTGAATACAAGGGTCAATATGCTCACCGCTTCTGTCCATCAAGAAAATGTAGTTTATGCTTGCTTCAATGCGCAGCGTCAAGGTGATTTTAAGCCGTATTTATTGAAGTCTTCCGACAAAGGAAAAACGTGGGTGAATATCGCCGGAAACCTACCTGTACGCGGCACCGTTTATTGCCTCAAGCAAGATCCTGTCGTTGAGAACCTCTTGTTCGTCGGAACGGAATTTGGCGCCTATTTCTCGACAGATGGTGGCGGCAACTGGACCAAACTCGCAGGCCTGCCTACAATTGCTGTTTATGACCTCGACATCCAAGAGCGCGAGGTAGATTTAGTGGCAGCAACCTTTGGCCGCGGATTTTATGTATTGGATAATTACACACCTTTGCGTGCACTTTCCAAAGAAAATTTAAGCCAAAAAGCGCATCTTTTCCCTGTCAAAGACGCTTTGCTATATATCCAAGCTGATCCACTTGGTTTGGAAGGAACTGGCTTTCAAGGTCACAACATGTGGGCGGCCCAAAACCCGAGCTTTGGCGCCACTTTTACGCTCCATATCAAAGACGTTCCTAGTACTTTGGTGAGTACGCGTCAACAAAAAGAAAAGGAACTCGAAAAAGAAAAGAAAGATGTGAGTTATCCTAGTTTTGAAACGCTCAGAGCGGAGGCACTCGACGAAGCTGCCAAGCTCATTTGGATCATATCTGATGCGCAAGGAACCGAAATCAGACGCCTCACCACAAGCCCGCAAAAGGGAATTGTTCGTCAGCAATGGGATCTCCGAAAAGCCACTACCAATCCAGTTGGCGGTTGGGGTAGAGGGCCACTGGTAGTACCGGGTACTTATCAACTCAAAGTTGTCATGTTGCACAACGGGCAGACCGAAGAACTTATTGCCAATACGCCATTTGTGGTCAAAGGACTCAACAATCAAACCTTGCTGGCCAAAGATCAAACTGAACTCAATGCATTTAGAGCCGAAGTTGCCGAACTCAACCGTCAAGTGAGCGGCGCCGAAAAGCGCTTCGAAGAACTCAATGAAGAACTGACTATTTTAGAGAAGGCTGTGCTCAACTACCCGAATACCGACCTCGAATTATTAAAAGAAATCAGGGCCCTCAAGCTTCTTAAAGCCGAACTTCGTCTACAACTCGCAGGCGACGAACTGCGCACTAAGCACGAGTTTGAAACAGCGCCAAGCTTCACGAGTCGTTTGGGCATGCTCGAATACCAACTTGCTGAAAATACGACGGGTGTGAGTAAAAATCACCGTGCCAACTACGCAATGGTCGTTCAGGAATATGCTGCGTTTAAAACCAATCTAAAGGCCTACCAAGAGCGCGTCCTTGCTTTGCACAGCGCGTTGGAAAAAGCTCAAATCCCGTACACGAAGTCGAGACTCGATTGGAAAGAGGATTAGAGCAGCTGTTGGTAGCCAATGTTGTTTTTGAAGTAGCTCAATTTCCCATTTTCGATATGAAAATTGGGATTGGGCCAGACATCATTGAGTTGCATTAAAAAGTTCGTTTGTCCGTTTGCCGGTTCTAATTCGTAGAAATTGAAATGGTAGAGGGTGGCTACGCAAATATAAACCTTGCCTGTAGCTGCATCGAAGAGCGCTCTTTTCTCACCTAAATAATAGACAAACGGCTCCGTAATTTCGATTTGTGCTTTGGATAAAATGGTTCCGTTGGGCTCCATGACCACTACATAATTCACGCGGTCGCTAATGAAAATTAGGCTGTCATTTTTGATGTTATAATTGTATTCCTCGTACTCTGGCTCTATATATTGTCTAGTGCCGTGAATGTGAGGATTTGAATCTATTTGGTTGCCAGTACTCGTGCTGATTTTTACTGGCCGTGTTTTTTCTTGCTTGGCATTTGGTTCAGGTTGCGCTTCCATCTTGACAGGCTTGGCAATTTTGGTCGTTCTTACCAGCCCCCAATGGATGCTCTCTGCATGAAACCTTCTAAATAGCGAGCGCTTGTCAAAAATGGTATATTGAATAACTGCGTTTTGATCAAATCCGGTTGGTCTAAACACGCCGTTTTCCACTTCACTCACGGTGCTGTCGGTATCGAATTTAGCCACTTTTGATTGCGCAATGATCAGCTTGGTTTGCGCTTTGTTTTGTCCACAGAGGAGGGTTTGATTTGCAGAAGCTTTGCTTTCGAAAAGCGGTTGCCCTTCATATTCAAAAACTTCGGTGATTGGCGGTGCTAACTGATTGGTGCGTGCTTGCAGTACTTTTCTAGGATTGTGTTTTTCTGTCTTGAGAGGATCCCAAATATCTGCTTGTGTTGCCTGTTCATTTACTTGGAGATTGGCCACTACCGAAAGAATTGGATTTTGTGGTTTGGGCACTTCTAGTGCTGCATTTGGAGCGCTGGGCTTACCCCATTCAAACGCTGGAAAAACAGATAATAATGGAACGCTTGTTTGCGTTTGAAATACGTTTGGATTGTTTCCGTACTGGACCTTCTGCTGGAGCAAAACAAAGGTGCTCACCATCAGGAGTACCAGACTTAGTTTGCCCCATGTTTTTTTGACGAGCTTGGTTTTGTTCTTCTTAATTTGTTTCAACAAAGCTTCTTGTGCAGCTGCGTTTGGCTCGAACTTTATCGAGTTTAGCTTTTGCTTGAAGAGGTCGTCGAACTGCTTCTTACTCGTTTTCATGGTCTTGAGTTTTCAGGTTTGAGATGCGGGCACGCAATGTTTTTCGGGACGTTTTCAAATGCCACTTGACGGTTTCGATAGAAATTTCAAGTGTTTCACTGATTTGCTTGATGCTGAAGTCGTCAATTGCATAGAGGTTGAACACTATTTTGGAGGCAGGAGGGAGGTCGTTTAAAAATTGTAGAAGTTGAGTTGGTTGTGCATTTTCTAAAAGTTCAAAATTGAATTGTTCGGTGGCGACATCGTGCTTGAGCTCTGTGAATTTTAAGCTAGATTGTTTGTTGTTCCGCCTGAATTCATCGATGAGTTCGTTGCGCAAAATTCGTAAAATCCAGGCTTCAAAGGAGCTGTTTAGCTTGAATTGATCGATGTAGCGCAGCATCTTCATAAATGAGTTGTTGACGGCTGTCAGTTGTTCTTCACGGTTATTTTTATAGCGCACCGCTACAGACATCAGTAGTGGAAATGAATCATTGTAGAGCTTTAGTAAAAAGCGCTCGTCTTGTTGCTGGATGCGTTGTATGTCTTCCTTGGAGAGTTTCAAATAAATCGGATTGCGCTAAACTTGTATACACCGATATTACGAAAAAAATGAAGAAGAGGGGGGGGTTAATCAAAAAAGGCCACTCAATGAGCGGCCTTTTGGTTTCAAATTTCTATGCATTTTACTGATCGCCGAAGCGTTCGATGACTTGTTGGGTCACGCCTGTGTTGGAGAAGCCTCCGTCGTGGAAGAGGTTCTGCATAGTGACATATTTGGTAAGGTCAGAGAACATACTGATGCAGTAGTCTGCACAAGCTATTGCGCTGGCGTTGCCAAGTGGCGACATTTGCTCTGAGAAGTTGATGAACTCCGTGAAGCCTTTGATTCCTTGCCCTGCAGTGGTAACCGTTGGCGACTGTGATATGGTATTGACGCGCACTTTCTTTTTGATGCCGTAGTGGTAGCCAAAAGAGCGTGCGATAGACTCTAGCAAAGACTTCGCATCGGCCATGTCGTTGTAGTCAGGGAAAATACGCTGCGCTGCAATGTAAGAGAGCGCGACTACAGAACCCCATTCGTTCATGGCGTCGTGCTTGTAAAGTGTAGCGAGGGTTTTGTGCAAAGACATTGCTGATACGTCCATGGTTTGGCCGTAGTAGTTGTAGTCGTTTTCGGTGTAGTGTTTTCCTTTGCGCACGTTTGGAGACATGCCAATTGAGTGCAAAACAAAATCAATTTTGCCACCTAAAATTTCTTGGGCTTGTGTTACTAAGTTCTCGAGGTCTTCGATTTTGGTCGCATCGGCAGCAATAACTTGGCTGCCAGTTTTGGACGCTAATTCGTTGATTTCACCCATGCGCATGGCGATAGGTGCGTTGGTGAGTACAAACGTTGCGCCTTCTTCATGGGCACGCTCTGCTACTTTCCAAGCGATACTTTGATTGTTCAATGCACCAAAGATGATGCCTCTTTTTCCTTTGAGTAAATGATTTGACATGTGCTTCAATTTTAAACAAAGTTAACAACTTTATTTTTCGAGCAGCCCCTTTAAGTTTTTTAGTCCTTTTTCGAGGTCCTGGCCGAGCGCTTCTTCCATATCAAAGAAAAGGCCCATTAAGTTCATGGGGTAAGGCATTTCACCATTGATACTCCAGGTAACACGGGTGTTTTGAGCATCGAGGGGGGCAGTAGCGATGTATGAATCGTTGGTGCTTTCAAAGGGCTCTAAGAATGTCAACTCCAAATCAATTCTTTTGCCAGCTTCAATGGCAACAATTTTTTGTTGTCCGGTGCCTACTTCATCTATTTTACTTTTCCAAGCACTGATGAAACCGACTTCTCCATCCGTACCAGTATAGGTTTTCTGCATCTTCGGGTCGGCTTTCCACCACACGCCATAAGCTTCTTGATTTTTGAGCAGTTTGACGTATTGAAATACGGTGTCTGAAGGTTGAGTGATCATGGCACTGCGCACAACGCGGTATTGCGTAGGCAAAAACAAGGCAATAAGCAGGGCAAGACTTGTTAAAAAAATTGCCCAAAAGAATAATCTTTTGATTATTTTCATGACTGTAGTAGGGTTAGTTCGTTCGAATATAACGATTTGCGCAACGCAATCCTTATAATACAGTCAAATGTTTAGGGAGAACCTATTTTCCCTATTTTTTACTGGCTATTTTGCAATCTCAAATACTTCCTTTCTGCCCAAAAAGTCCCGAAAGGCAAGAAGGCCGTGACAAACAAGACCAAGCATTTGCCAACAGCCCATCTTTCTTCAAAATAGAAATAGGCGATGTACAAACAATAGCCAATAAATAATACGCCGTGGATCATGCCAACCCATTGATTCGGTTCAGGCATGTTTTGACCATATTTGAGGTACATCGTTACAAGTAAACCTAGCCACGAGAAACCTTCGGCGATGGCCATGATCCTGAATTGTTGGAGCGCTTTTGAGGGAGTGTTTGTTGTCATATAAATGGATTTTAGTTGTTTTGAGTTGCGTTTTCGATCGCTTTGATGAGGTCTCGGATGCGGGCTGCTTCTATGAAGTCAAGCGCTTTGGCGGCGCTTTCCATTTCTTTTTTGAGGGATTTTAATGCTTTGGCGCGCTCTTCGGGATTTTCAAATGGAGCATCATGTTGGATGGAAACTTTCTTTTCTTTTTCTGCTTGCAAAGACTTGATTTGTCGTGTGTTTTGATCGCCATCGGCAACCGTAGTGGATTCGATGATTTTATCTTTGGATTTTTGCAGTGCGGTCGGGACTTGGTTGTGCTTTAAGTTGTAGGCTTCTTGGTTGAGGCGCCTGCGGGCGGTTTCTTCAATAGTGCGCTGCATGGAGTCGGTCATTTTATCGGCGTACATCAGTACTTTTCCGTTTACGTTGCGGGCAGCACGGCCCACGGTTTGGACCAAGGAGCGTTCGTTGCGAAGGAAACCTTCTTTATCAGCATCTAAAATGGCCACGAGCGATACCTCTGGGAGGTCGAGGCCTTCGCGCAATAAATTGACACCAATCAGGACATCAAAATCGCCTAGGCGCAATTGCCTTAAGATTTCGACGCGCTCAATGGTATCGATCTCTGAGTGAATGTAACGACAAGGTATACCGAGGCGGTCGAGGTATTTTTGCAATTCCTCGGCCATTCTTTTGGTGAGCGTGGTGACTAAAATGCGTTCGTCTTTGGCTCTTCTTTCTTGTATTTGTTCGATGAGGTGATCGATCTGGTTTTTAGACGGATGCACCTCGATGAGCGGATCGAGTAGGCCAGTAGGCCGAATGAGTTGTTCTACTACCACACCATCTGATTGCAGCATTTCGTAGTCGGCCGGCGTGGCAGAAACGTAAATGACATTGGAGAGGAAGCCTTCAAATTCGTCGAACTTGAGCGGGCGGTTGTCTATGGCAGCTTGTAGGCGAAAGCCGTAGTCAATGAGGTTGATTTTGCGCGAGCGGTCGCCGCCGTACATACCGCGCACTTGCGGCAGCGTGACATGGCTTTCGTCGATAACCATTAGGAAATCTTCTGGAAAGTAGTCGAGTAAGCAAAACGGACGCTCTCCAGGTTGGCGGCGGTCAAAATACCGCGAGTAGTTTTCGATACCCGAACAATAACCCAGCTCGCGGATCATTTCGAGGTCGTAATTGACCCGTTCTTCTAAACGCTTGGCTTCTTCCAGTTTGCCTTCTTCTTTGAATGCGGCAACTTGTGGAATGAGGTCGTCTTGGATTTGGGTGATGGCTTGGCGGGTGTTGTCTGGGCTCGAGACAAACAAATTGGCCGGAAAAATATCAATTTGCTCGTATTTTTCTATGGTTTTGCCACTCTCTGGGTCGATGGCCGAGATTGTCTCAATTTCGTCGCCCCAAAAGCCAATGCGCAGCGCGTAGTCGGCATAAGCTAGGTAGATGTCTACGGTGTCGCCAGAAACCCTGAATTGACCCCGCTGAAAGTCAGTGCCAGCGCGTTGGTAAAGGTTTTCAACGAGGCGAAACAAAAACTGATTCCGAACCACAATATCGCCTTTTTGCAAGTGCAAGATGCTATTCTTAAATTCAGTTGGGTTCCCGATGCCGTAAATGCAACTCACAGACGCCACCACAATGACATCTCTGCGACCGGAGAGCAGTGCAGAGGTGGCAGCCAAGCGCAATTTCTCAATTTCATCATTGATTTGGAGGTCCTTTTCAATGAAGGTACCGGTAGAAGGGATGTAAGCCTCTGGTTGGTAGTAGTCGTAGTAAGAAACGAAGTATTCGACGGCGTTGTTCGGAAAAAACTGCTTGAACTCACCGTATAATTGCGCGGCGAGTGTTTTGTTGTGAGAAAGAATGAGCGTGGGGCGCTGCACCTCTTTGATGACGTTGGCCACCGTAAAGGTTTTGCCGCTGCCCGTTACGCCTAGCAGGGTTTGTTGATGAATGCCATTATTTAAGCCGCTCACTAACTGACGGATGGCTTCAGGTTGGTCTCCGGTGGGTTGGTAGTCCGATACAAGCTCAAATAACATGCGCTAAAATTACCAATTAATTGAGTGACATTCATTAAATTTGTGACATGTCAGATCGCATATTTTTAGAGGTCAAAGCGACAATTATCGCCCCACTAGACCAAGTTTGGGACAAATGGACTCAAGCTGAACATGTTGTCAATTGGAACTTCGCTCATGAATCTTGGTGTTGTCCAAAGGCCCACGTCGATTTCAGAGTAGGCGGTAGCTCCTCTTACCGCATGGAGGCCAAAGACGGCAGCATGGGCTTTGATTTAAATGCAACCTTCTCGGCAATCGCTCCCCACAAACAAATCCTTTCTGTTTTAGAGGACGGCCGCAATGTAATTGTCAATTTTAATGTCGAAGGCAATCAGACTACTGTTGTTCAGCGCTTTGAGCCCGAGCAAGAAAATCCACACGAGTTGCAGCAAGGTGGTTGGCAGGCCATACTCAATCAGTTCAAAAATTATTGCGAATAATGCACCCCGAAATCACCGCACACATTGCGCGTTTTCCTAGTCATATTCAAGAAAAATTGAATGATTTGCATGCATTTATCGCACAAAACTTACCCGAGTCTACACAAAAAATGGCCTACGGTATCCCGACTTTTCAGCTAGATGGTAAAAACCTCATCCATTATGCGGGCTACTCAAAACATATTGGCTTGTATCCAGGAGCAAAAGGTATTGCCGCATTTGCCACGGAATTTGAAGCCCGAGGATACAAGTTTTCAAAAGGAGCCGTGCAATTCCCGGTCAATCAAGCATTGCCATTTGACCTCATTTTAGAAATCATCACTTATTTATTGAATCAAAGGGCATAAAAAAAGCGCCCGAAGGCGCTTGATCAATTTTTTCCGATAAAAATACTTGCTTTTTTACCTTTCATTACTTCTAAAGACTGGCTATACAGTTTTAAAAATTGAAGGACGCGTGGGTCGGGTAGAAGAGCGGTATTTGTAGTGGAAGGGGCTGAGTAAGTGTTTTTAATCATAGGCAATTTTAAAGGTTTGCTACTCTAACGCAAAAAACTGCCAAATATTATATCGCAGATAATTTCTAATTTTGTCAAATCAATCAACAACAAAAGCATACAATAATGATCAAGCCCGGAGTCGCCACAGGCGATCAAGTACAAGCTATTTTTCAGCTCGCCAAACAGAAAGGTTTTGCTTTGCCTGCCGTGAATGTCACGAGTAGCAGCACCGTCAATGCCGTGATGGAAACAGCAGCCAAACTCAACGCGCCCGTCATCATTCAATTCTCTAACGGAGGCGGTCAATTTTTTGCAGGAAAAGGGCTCTCAAATGCCCAAGAGAAAGCGGCCATTTTAGGCTCAATTGCAGGCGCACGTCACGTACACGCCCTCGCTGAAGCTTATGGCGCCACGGTCATTTTACACACCGACCACTGCGCCAAAAAACTCCTGCCTTGGATAGACGCTTTGCTAGACGCTGGCGAGGCATTTTATGCAGAAACAGGCAAGCCTTTGTATAGTTCGCACATGATTGACCTCAGTGAAGAACCATTGGCCGAGAACCTAGAGATTTGTCAACACTACTTGCGTCGCATGTCCAAAATGGGCATGACCCTCGAGATTGAACTAGGCATTACAGGTGGCGAAGAAGACGGCGTAGACAACACCGACGTAGACAACGCTAAGTTGTATACCCAACCCGAAGAAGTAGCCGAAGCCTATGAAGCCCTCATGCAAGTTTCGCCGCGCTTTACAATAGCAGCTTCTTTTGGCAATGTACACGGTGTTTATAAGCCGGGGAATGTCCAGCTGACCCCCGTTATTTTAAAGAATTCACAAGCCCATATCCAAGATAAATACAACACGGAGCCCAATCCAGTTGACTTCGTATTTCATGGTGGTTCGGGCTCTAGTCTCGAAGAAATCAGAGAAGCAATTGGCTACGGCGTCGTGAAGATGAACATCGATACCGATATGCAATTTGCCTTCACCGAAGGTGTGCGCGATTACATTGAAACCAATTTGGCTTACCTTCGTACCCAAATTGGCAATCCAAATGGTGCCGATGAGCCCAACAAAAAATACTACGATCCACGCAAGTGGTTGCGCGAAGGTGAACTGACATTCGTCAAACGCCTCGAGCAGTCTTTTGCCGATCTAAACAACATCAATACGCTGAACTGATATTATGGCATGGTTTAAAAGAAATAAAGAAGGCATCACTACTTCCACAAGCGACAAAATGGAAGTGCCTGAAGGGTTATGGGTACGCTGCTCGAATTGCAAAACACTCTACACCAGCGATGACCTCATGCGAAACAACTACGTTTGTGACCGCTGCTCGCACCACGAGCGCATCGGTGCTGCGGCGTATTTTGAGCTTATTTTTGACGAACAAAAATTTGAAGAGCTCAATCCAGATTTGCAATCTGGCGACCCGTTGGGCTTTACGGATACTAAAAAGTACACCGATCGAGTGTCCGCAACTCAAAAAGCAACAGGCCTCAAAGACGCTATTCGCACAGCGAAAGGCAAGCTCGAAGGGCAGCCATTAGTCATTGCTGCCATGGATTTCAATTTCATTGGTGGCTCTATGGGATCTGTCATGGGAGAGAAAATCGCCCGCGCCATAGACGTCGCAATTGCCGAAAAAGCAGCATTCATGATCATCTCTAAATCGGGCGGTGCACGCATGATGGAAGCTGGTTTTTCTCTCATGCAAATGGCTAAAGTTTCGGGCAAACTAGGTCAGCTTTCTGAGGCGCGACTTCCTTATATTTCGTATCTCACCGACCCTACTACAGGGGGCGTAACAGCTTCGTTTGCCATGCTCGGTGACATCAACATAGCAGAGCCCGGAGCACTCATTGCTTTTGCAGGCCCTCGTGTGGTAAAGGAAACCATCGGTAGAGACCTCCCAGAAGGGTTTCAGACCAGCGAATTCTTACTCGAACACGGTTTCTTGGATTACATCATCGAACGCACTGAATTGCGCCAAACGCTTGCGCTTTCGCTCAAATTGTTTTTCAATTAATCTCAAATTGTTTGTATTTTAGAGGACTACTATAAGTCCTCGCTATGAAATACCTATTATTTGCCTGCTTTTTTGTCTCGAGTTTAATGGCTTTTGCCCAAGATACCACTTGGGTACAAACGTTTACCTTTGACTCCATCACTACGAGAAGAGCTGATTTTCAATTCCCGGCTTCTTTGGATACAGAGCGCTTTGAGAAAGTACAAATGTACTACAAGCTCAAGTGTTCACCCCTCACCACCTGGGATCAATACGACTGTGGCGAGTGGGATTACCTTACTTACACGCGCGTTTTCGATCATACCGGTCAGCTCGACTCCACCGCCATCAACGGGATGCAATTTTTGATGAACTGGTCTACACCAGCTCAGGTCAATTTCAAGCCATTGCCTTATCAAGAAGCAGATCAATACCAAATCCAAGAGTTCATCAGAAACGGTGCGGCCTTGACACATTACCCTGTGAATAGTCCGGGTTCTTTTTCGACGCTGCCATTTCTAACCAATCAGCAAGGGAGTAAGTACCAATTTTTAGTGCATGCGTCAGAGCTTTTTGCCTCAGGGATTCAGCCTGGTGCTTTGAGTTCATTGCGCTTGAATACCCCAACGGGCGGTATGCTTTGGCATCCCGTGATCCGTATCGCAAGTACGCAGGAAAATACGCTTTCGCAATTTCTTGAGCCGTCTTTCACCGAAGTTTACCGCGCCTCCCACGCACCCGGCATGTCTATGCCGCCTTTGGTTCCGGGTTGGAATAACTTTGTTTTTTACCAAGATTTTATTTGGGATGGCGTCAGCAATTTACTGATCGAATTTACCATTAGCAATGATTTTCCAACGCCAGCGATGGATTTTGCTATGGACGCCAATACAGCGCCAATGGCCGTCAGCTATATTGGGCGCAACGGGGAGTTAGAACTCAGCGGCACCAACCACACACTCTCTTCTTTTGCCAACGAAGAAATTGGCGATCAGTTCACCATTGAATTTTGGGCTAAAGGCAATGGCAATGCTGCGCAAAACACCACCTTCATGGAGGCGCTCGACACAGCGGGCCGACGCATCTTCAATATCCATATGCCCTGGAGCAATAATAACATCTATTTTGATGCCGGCGACGAAACGGGCTACGACCGCATCAACCAAGTCGCGACCGCTCCTGAAATCGATGGCGAATGGAACCACTGGGCGTTTGTGAAAGACCAGCCAACAGGTCAGATGTTCATCTATAAAAATGGTCAGCTTTGGTTATCGGGCAATAACAAAAACCGCGAAATGGGTTATTTCCATCGCCTGGTCATCGGAGCAAGTGGCAATAACCAAAGCCTTTCTTGGAAGGGTAGTCTAGACGAATTGCGCATTTACAAAACTGCACTCAGTGCTGCCACCATAGCCAATTACTACACACAAAAGATAGATGCGACGCATCCCAATTGGCCTAGCTTGGTACTCTACCACGACTTCGACAACGTGAAATACGCCAGAGACCTCGGTCCTAATGACCACGTACTCATGCCTTCTGAATTTGGCATGATCAAAGCGAACAACACTAAATTTGTGGGTCAAACTATTCAGGCGCACAGACCGTTGCTGCAATTTGGACAGGGAAATATGGCTCCTAATCCAACCGTTAATGTAGCGACTCAGCTCCAATTGAAAGAACCAGTTGTGATTTTTGAACAAGTGCCTTTGCACCGTCATTTTGATTTGGCACAAACGTACATTGGCGTTCCTGCAGGCAATGCGAACACCTATGATTTGAATGGTCAAATCGTAAATAGCGCGCCAATCCAGACCACCCAAACGTTACAAAACCAAGCCATCACGGTTTTCAACCCGCCTTATGAAATCATTCACGATGTCGAAATAGCGCGCTACATTACCCCTTACGGCATCCAATTTGACCTCGGCCCGAATGGTTTTACCTGGATTTACGACGTCACGGACTACCAGCAATACCTCCACGGTTTGGTCGATCTTGCTGCGCACAACACCCAAGAGCTCATCGACCTCAA
>JACCDT010546862.1_pt1 | contig 35182 bp, 22 predicted proteins | sample 7446291 | NCBI WGS metagenome assembly JACCDT01 (sample SAMN15323446, study PRJNA562643) | freshwater metagenome | isolation source: river surface water | place: USA:Blue River Watershed | collected 2017-08-17
ACCCCATGGCAACCGCAACCCGCACTCACCAGACCAACCTGCTGGATGTTACCTACAACGGTTGGACTAACTACAAAACCTGGAATGTAGTGCTCTGGATTGAGAATGATGAGAGCATCCAAGACTTCATCCAGCAGAATGACGTTTGCTGCTATGAAGAACTGCTAGAGGGTCTTTATGATCACGGCAGCATCCAAACTCCTGACGGTGTGATGTGGACCGATCCTGAGATCAACCGTGCTGAGATCAACGGCGACGTGTTCGACTTCTAAACTGGCACAAGCGGGGGGCGCTCCTGCCCCCCTTTCCGTGCTACACTGAACAAGTTCCACACCTGAACGCCATGCGCTTCGAAGTTCGCTATCAGACCCCTTACAACTCCTGTGAGTGGCGCTCACAGTGGTTCACAACCAAGGAGGAGGCAGATCGGATGGTTGAGTTCTACCGCTCCTGCGGATCTCCTTCTCACATCGCTCCTTCATCTCTGGCACAACTAGAGCGATGATACAGGGAACGGCAGCGCCCTAAAGACTGCCACTCATCCAACTATCCTGGATTCTAATGACTACTGACCTTGCAATCTCTCTTCTGCGTTCTGGTTCTAATGGTGAGCAAATTCTCCGGATTCTTGACTCTATTGTTCTGGGGGATTGTGTTGACGAATGTGATGAGTACGGCGCAGACCCTACACTTGACGCCATCGAATTCTGATCATACTGTGACGACCCGCTAGGTGGCACAGCGGAGGGTTTCGGCCCTCCCCTTTGCCTCCCGACCTGCTATACTGATTCCAGTTCACACCTGAACCCGATGACCACCGCCGTTCGCAACCTGATCAACTCCTACGCGCCTGGCACGACCTTCGTTGACATCCTGTGGGATTGCTCCCACCCTGCTGACGACTGCGTTGCATGGCACATCGCCTTGGAATCAGCGGAACTGCACTCCTGCCTCTACGACTTCCGCAAAGACTATGGGCACCTGCAAGGTGAGCGCATCGACTGCGGCGAACTGCTGACCTGGTTGGGATACTGATTCCCTACGGGGCACCTTGACGGGTGCCCCCGACCTGCTATACTGATGTCATCGGGGGGCAAACGGACCCCCCACAACCCCACTAGCACCATGAACATCTACATCGTGATCGGCGGATACAACCAGGGCGGTGAGAACGCCAACACCATCCGCACCTTTACTGACCGCGATGCTGCCATCGCTCACGCCCGTAAGGTGGAGGAGGAGTCCCGCTTCCTGGACTACGTCATGGTGCTGCAGCAGCGCCTAGACGGTAACGGGCAGTCCTACACTGTGAACCACCGCCTCGCTGCCTGAACCCTACGGGGCACCTTGACGGGTGCCCCCGACCTGCTATACTGAACAAGTTCCACACCTGAACCGACCATGACCCGCTTCCCTCTCTCTCAGGCAACCCGCATCGCTGACCGCCAGACCGTGTGGATCTCTGCCGCTGATAATGCTAAGAATGCTGACGGTCGCCCTTCTCAGTACGTTCACTGGGGCGTGCCGACTGCCATCATCGCTGGACAGTATTCTGAGTCGTGTGCTCACACCGTGAAAGCGCCGTGCTTTGACTGACCCCTACGGGGCACCTTGACGGGTGCCCCCGACCTGCTATACTGATTCCAGTTCACACCAGAACCGACCATGACCATCGACCAAGCGAACGCCATCTGGACCGCCTGCTACCAGGGCACCGCTGCTGAGACTGCTGAGGGTTGGGCAACCTACACTAACGCCCAGCGTCGGGAGGCAATCGAAACCCGCGATGCCCATGCTTCAGGCGCGTGGGGTGTGTGGAACATCAGCGACCGCGACTGAACCCTACGGGGCAGGTTGACGCCTGCCCCTTCATCGACTACACTGAACACGTTCACACCTGAACCCATGACCATCACCATCGACGGCATTCAGTTCACCATCACCCGCCTGCCCGTTGCCCATGGCGCTGCTACCCTCCGTTGGGCGGATCGTATCAAGGGAGGCAGCACCCGCGTTCGGACTCACGGAGGTGCTGCTGGCAGCAGGGGCACTCGCATGAGTACCACCTCCAGCGCCTTGGGCGACGTGAAGTGACAGTTCGGGGGGTGGCACACCCACCCCCTTTGATTAGCACTGCTGATCATTCGTTCGTTCGTGATCAGCAGTTATTATATAATGTTATCGTTATAGCGGCGGGGCCGTGTATATAATTCGAAAGGTACCCCTAATCTATAAAGTGTTACCCAAGCGATCGATATAATACCCAAATAATAAAAAAATTTTTGCCAAAAAAAACTTTAAAAAAGGTTAAATCATATATAATAAAAAAATAATAATAATATCGAAGAATGAAAAAAAAATCGGACAACGAAATATTGCCCCTCCAAGTTGATCCAATTAGTGGAGAATATTATATCAATATCCCAGAATGGATTGTAAATGATCTTTCATGGTATGAAGACACTCCCATTAGAATAAACTTAGATAATAACGAAATAATTCTCTCAGAAAGTAAAAATGATTGAAAGGACATACAACATATATGTAAAACAAAAATGCATCTATGAATCACTCTCAGAAGATGAATTCAATAAAACTTGGAGCATGATTAAAAATTTTCTAAGTCTAATAGGGGCGAATGTTAGGGTTGAAGATTTAACTTATGAGGAAGTAAATAGTTGACATACCATACATAATAGAGTATGATACTTTTGTAGAGATTTTAATTTATGACTAAAGGATTCACAATTAAAGCAAAAAATCCTCCACAGGCACAAGAACCAGAATGGGACTTTAACCTCGCAAGGCAAATGGTTAAGGGAAAATCAATCGTATTTTGTCTACCTGGAAGAGGAGTTTCTTATACTTACTTAAAGAATTTTGTACAACTTTGCTTTGACTTGGTGCAGGCTGGCGCCAGTATCCAAATTTCGCAAGATTATTCATCCATGGTTAATTTTGCTCGCTGTAAATGTCTAGGAGCAAATGTTCTCAGAGGTCCTGATCAAGTTCCCTGGGATGGAAAATTAAATTATGACTGGCAATTATGGATTGACTCTGACATCGTTTTCAACAGCGAAAAATTCTGGCAGTTGATCCTCATGGACAAAGATATTGCTGCTGGATGGTACTGTACCGAAGATGGTCACACCACATCAGTTGCACACTGGTTAGAGGAAGATGATTTTCGTAATAATGGTGGAGTCATGAATCATGAAACTCTTGAAAGCATCTCAAAGCGCCGTAAACCGTTTACAGTCGACTATACTGGATTTGGATGGCTTCTGATCAAGAACGGCGTTTTTGAACATCCAGAAATGAAGTATCCTTGGTTTGCTCCTAAGATGCAAGTCTTTGAATCAGGAGAAGTTCAGGATATGTGTGGTGAGGATGTAAGTTTCTGCCTGGATGCAAAGGAAGCAGGATTTGAAATTTGGTGTGACCCTCGTATTAGAGTTGGTCACGAAAAAACAAGAATCATTTGATTAAATGGCAGAAGAACGCTATAATATCTTGTGTAAGGGGAGAAAAATTTATTCGAACCTAACGCAAGATGAGTACTTTGAGGTTATGGAGGACCTTGCATCTGATTTTTATCAAACTGGTTCTCCAAAACCAGAAGAACTCGAAACTGAAGTAATTAAAGGAAATTAAAAAACATGGCAAAAGCAAAAGTTGGTTTGAACAAGAATTCCTCTTATATTCCAGGTCCACCTAAGAAGTCTCGTCAAGGAGATGGAGGGGGAACTAAATATGCCGCATCTTCTCGCAATAAGGCTCGTAAACCGTATAGAGGACAAGGAAAATAATTTATGTCATATTTAAATCACAGTCTTCCAGATTGGTCTTGTTATATTCGTAATGAATTTCTATTTAATCATAAGAAAGGACATGGACAAGTAACCAAGTGTGATGTTCACTGTGTTGCAAGTATAGAAAAAAGAGTTCCTCTTTTTGAGGCATTTCTAGAAAATGGCGTGAATTGGACTCGTCGTCCTCTTCACGCTTTTTGTTGGAAACCAGATGCTATTATTGAACCTTTAGAAGATATTATGTACTGGGATTGTTTTTCCCCTTATATTGATGTGCAAAAGCGTTCTCGTCTCGCTGGATTACAAGCAGAACTTATTAGACCAGATGGAAAAAAAGTTCTGGGAACATACATGTTTACACTTGATTGGTCATGGGAAAATAAAGGTATACCAGATCTTAATTTTTCAGAAACTCCTGAGCATAAATGTGCCCATTTATTCAAGGTAGAAACTGGAAATTACTATGCATATCCAAACAATCGCATTATTTGGTATGATAATGCCTGGACTTTTAACAGAATTAATAAAAATCCTGGATATGAAATTGATTTAACAGTGTATTCTGTGGAAAATAAGCGAAAAATTGAAACATCAGACCATTATATGTACGAAATTACCAATTTAGAACAAAATAAATACATTTTTTGATAAAACTAAAAATTGGAACAGTTTTCGATGGGTAATCACCTGCTCTTAGAGGTGTATGATATTGATTTTGAAGCAATTAACAACGTAGAATTGCTTCAAAATGCTATGATACATGGTATTGAACGTGCAAAAATGACTATTTTGAACGTTTTTTCACATTGTTTTATTCCTCAGGGGTGTACAATTGTGATTGCGCTCGCAGAAAGTCACGTTTCTTGTCATACATGGCCAGAAAATGGGTGTGTTGCTATCGATGTTTACACTTGTGGTGATGGTAATCCTCGATTAATTGCATTAGAAATGCTAAAATATTTTAATTCGGATAATTATAACATTAGAGAACTAAAACGTTAAATAGAAGTAGGGAGATAGCAACCTCCTATCAAAAAAGTTCTGTTTTAACAAAAACAGGAGCTAAAATGTCTAACTTACCAGTAGATAGAGACGAAAATTACATGTATAAGATGTGGGGAACCACAACTCTAGCAACTGATTATAGAAGTTTTAAAGAAAATAATAGAGTAATACAAGAAATTATGCATGATGATGTTCCAAAAAGTAAGCATTATTTAAAGGAACAAACTCAGATGCATAAAAATATTAGAAATGATGAAGATTATGATGACTGGGAATATGGTACTGATGCTAACTATGGATTTTCTTGGAAATAAACATAAATAATCTAAGAAAACTTTTTGTTCGATGGAAACACCAAGGATATCTAGATCATTTAAGGATATTAGTTTATCTTTTGAACCTCATCCTGTAACCAATGATCTACCAATCCTAAGAAATGAATCTGCAATACGCAGATCTATTAGAAATCTGGTTGAAACTATACCATCCGAAAGATTTTTTAATTCATTAATTGGATCGGATGTTCGTTCAAGTTTGTTTGGATTTATTGATGTTGGAACTGCTTCTATAATTTCTGATCAAATTAGAAATACAATTAATAATTTTGAAGAAAGAGTAACTAACGTTAAAGTTTTTGTAGATCCACAACCAGATTTAAACATGTTTGAAGTTATAGTTAATTATGAAATTATCGGACAAGATTTTCCAGTACAAGAATTCAACTTCATATTAGAGGCAACAAGATAAAATGCCTTTTACAAAGTTTACTAATCTAGATTTTGATCAGATAAAAACTTCTATAAAAGATTACCTCAGAGCAAATTCAAATTTTACTGATTTTGACTTTGAGGGATCTAATTTTTCTGTTTTAATTGATACTTTAGCATATAATACTTATATTACAGCGTTTAACTCTAATATGATAGTTAATGAGTCTTTTTTAGACTCAGCAACTCTTAGAGAAAACGTTGTTTCTTTAGCAAGAAATATAGGGTATGTTCCTCGTTCTAGAACTGCCTCAAATGCAGAGATATATTTTGAGGTTCAGACTTCTAGCACAAGTCCTACATTAACCTTACAGGCAGGCGTAGTGTGTGTAGGATCCATAAGTGAAACTACCTATATTTTTTCAATACCAGAAAATATAACAACCACAATTAAAGACGGAGTTGCTAAATTTGGTAGCAAAGATATACCTATTAAAATATTCCAGGGAACTTTACTATCCAAACAATTTACTGTTGACGGATCATTAGATCAAAGATTTATATTAGATAATTCGTTTATAGACTCTTCAACGATATCAGTTTATGTCAGAGGACCTTCCGAAAGCGGTGGTCTTGGAACAAAATACAGTAAAGTAGATAATATTATTAATATCGATTCATTATCTGAAATATTCTTATTACAAGAAGTTCAAGATGAAAAATATGAATTACTATTTGGAGATGGTTATTTTGGAAAAAAATTACAAAACCAATCAGTAGTTACTGTAAGTTATATTATTACTGATGGTAAAAAAGGAAATGGATCCTCAGAATTTTCTTTTGTGGGATCTTTTAAAGACTCTGAAGATAATGTTGTTATTCCAATTGATTCAACATCTATTAACACAGTCAATTCTTCCCAAAATGGAGGAGATATTGAATCATTATCATCCATAAAATATTATTCACCTAAACTTTATTCCGCACAATATAGAGCAGTTACTGCTAGAGATTATGAAGTAATAATACCTCAAATATATCCAAATACAGATTCAGTTTCTGTTATTGGTGGTGAAGAATTAAATCCACCACAATTTGGAAAAATTTTAATTAGTATTAAACCAAAGAATGGAGATTATGTTTCAGATTTTGATAGAGAATTAATTTTAAATAGGTTAAAAAATTATTCCGTTTCTGGAATAAATTCTGAAATTATAGATCTCAAAATTCTTTATGTTGAGATTGATAGTTCAATCTATTATAATACAAACCAAGTTTCGAGTGTGGATGACTTGAAAACCTTAGTTTATAATACTTTATATTCATATTCTAGGACTCCTGAAATTAATAAATTTGGTGGAAGATTTAAATATAGTAAAATTGTTCAATTAATTGATAATGTAGATTCTTCAATAACTTCAAACATAACAAAAGTTAAAATTAGAAGAAATTTAAAATCTTTAATTAATCAATTTGCTCAGTATGAATTGTGTTTCGGAAATAAGTTCCATATCAATTTATCTGGATTTAATATTAAAAGTACTGGATTTTATATTGACGGTATTGATAGTGTTGTTTATTTAACTGATGTTCCAAATAAAACTAGTGATGGTCTTAGTTTAGATGGATCTGGCAAAGGAATTATTTCGATCGTTAAAAAGAATTCTGACGGTACATATGAAATAATTGTAAAATCTGCCGGCGTAATCAATTACACCGATGGTGAAATTAATATTAATGGTATTATCATTACTAGAACAGAAAAACCAAATAATATTGTTGAAATTCAAGCTATCCCAGAATCTAATGATGTAATAGGATTGAAAGATTTATACTTAGATTTTAACCTTGAAAATAGTAAAATAAATATGGTAAAGGATGTAATTTCTTCCGGTGAAGATATTTCTGGTGTAACCTTTGCAAGAGATTACTACACATCAAGTTACTTTAATGGAGAATTAGAGAGGAAGTAAATATGATTGAAACTAGTTTTGATAGTAGAGTAAAAATTCAACAGATTGTTTCAAATCATCTTCCAGAATTTTTGCGCGAAGAATCTCCTAAAGCAGCAGAATTTTTAAAGCAATATTACATTTCACAGGAATTCCAGAGTGGAGTTGTTGATATTGCCGATAATTTAGATCAATATTTAAAATTAGATAATTTAACACCTGAGGTTATATCAGATAATAATATTTTGTCATCTGATATTGACTCTACAGATGATGTTATAATTGTTTCATCAACTAAAGGATATCCATCTCAATATGGATTATTAAAAATTGATGATGAAATTATTACATACACAGGTTTAACAACTAATACATTTACTGGTTGTATTAGGGGATTTAGTGGAATAACAAAATATTCAAATAAAGTTAATATTACAACTGTAAATCAAGATAATTATTTGAATGATCTTGTTTTTTCGAAAACATCTAGTGCTAATCATAAAAAAGGAACAAAAGTAACTAATCTTAGTACTTTATTTCTAAAAGAATTTTATAAAAAAATAAAATATACATTAACACCAGGATTAGAAGATACTGATCTTATTTCAGATTTAAATATTAATAATTTTATTAAATCATCAAAAAGTTTTTATCAATCAAAAGGAACTGAAGAATCATTTAGAATTTTATTCTTGATTCTTTATGGTATAGAACCAACTGTTGTTGATCTTGAGCAATATTTAATTAAACCCTCTTTTGCAAAATTTATAAAAAGAAAAGTTATTGTCACCGAATTGGTATCGGATGGTGATCCTATTAAGTTAATAGGTCAAACTCTAAAAAATAATTATGACGAAAGTGCCCAAGCATCAATTTCAGATGTTGAAATACTTACTAGAAGAGGTAAAACATATTATAAATTATACTTGTTCATTGGATATAATGAAGATGAACTAATTGATGGTGAATTTAGAATTTCAGGAAAAACAAGAGTTTTAGATACAGTTTCTATAAATTCTTCCGTCATTACTGTCGATTCTACAATAGGATTTCCTTCAAGTGGTCAATTAAAATATGATGACATTACTATTTCTTATACTAATAAAAGTGTAAATCAATTTTTTGGTTGTTCTGGAATTACAAAAGAAATTCCTATAAAATCAGATATAAGATCAGATGAAATAGTTTATAGTTACGAGGACGGTGATATTAATAAGAAAGTTGAATTAAGAATCACAGGATCTTTATCAAAAATTGAAAATATAAACAACATAATCTTATCATATAAAAATGATAAGATTTCTGTTAAAAATGTTGGAGAAAAGATTTTAAATCCAGATGGTCCAAAAACTTTTAAAGAAATAATAGCAAATTCTTTCATTTATAATACAAGCACAAGACACAACGTATCTGAAGTATCTGGATCTACTTTTAAGTTAGGAAGTAGTATAGAAAAATCAAGCTTAAAAGTTGGTGATTATGTCGATATTTTATTAAGAGGAAGTAATAATAATATACAATCTTCTAATGCAATAATTAACGACATAAACTTCCAAAGTAATGAAATTATTTTAGGAAATTTACAAAATTTTTCATATAATCCAATATTAAAATACGACATTAGAAGAAAATTAAAATATGCAGATAGTTTAAATACACCGTTAGAGTTTGGAAATAATAAAGTAACTTCAGACATTAGTAATTTTTATATTGATGATAATTTTGCTTACGCAACTTCAAATTCTTTACCTTCATATAAAATTACAAAAAAAATAATTTCTTCTTCTATACCTCAGGGATATAATACTCAGACAGATTTTTATTTGCAAGGTCAAATAAACAATTTATCTTCACCAGATTATAAAAAGTATACAATTATTTCTTTTGAAAATAATGTAGAATTTATGGATGGTGATGAAGTAATTTATATTGCGGAAAATAAAGAAATTGAGGGATTAATTTCTGGTGATAATTATTATGTGGAAGTTTTAAATGAACTAAACAAAATAAGATTATACTTATCAAGATCTTTTGTTGGAACAGATAACTATGTAACTTTTGATTCGATAAATGCGCAAGGATCGCATACTTTTGTATTAGCAAAAGATAGATATAACACTATAAGTCCCCAAAGAATTTTAAGAAAATTTAATATTTCACAAAATATTTCTGATGGTTCTAATGAGGAAACTGATCCTGGAAATATTGGTCTATTGATTAATGGAGTTGAAATAAGAAATTATAAATCAAATGATAAAATATTTTATGGTCCATTAGAAAGAATTGATATATTTAATTCTGGAAGTGGATATGATGTTGTTAGACCACCAAAAATACAAATCAACAATTCAAGTATTGGATCAACTTCTTCAGCAACAGTTACTGTAAGTGGAAATGTTAAAAGTGTTATAGTTGATCCTCAAGAATTTGATATCGATAGTGTCATTTCTGTCACTATTAGTGGTGGAAATGGAAAAGGATGCGTTCTTTCTCCAGAAATAGAAAAAAGATATAGAGAAATTGAATTCGATTCTAGATTTTTAGAAAATGGTGGTGGAGTTGATGCTAATATAGATGAAACAATAACTTTCACTAAACCACATAATTTTAATAATGGTGAGTATATTTTTTATAATGCCAATGGAAATGATGAAATTGGAGTCAGTACCTATAATGGATCTAATGTTACTACAGGAAAATTAAATAATGGTTCTGCATATTATGCCCAGGTAGTAAATACAAGAACTGTAAGATTATATCCAACTTTAGATGATTATACTAGTGGCATTAATACCATAGGATTTAGCACTTCCCCAAATAGTGGTATTCATAAGTTTAGAACACAAAGTAAACCAACTTTAAGTAAAATAACAGTTTTAAATCCAGGAGAAGGATATACAAATCATCAAATTTATATAAAATCTACAGGAATATCGACACATTTCAATACAATAACTTTTAATCCACATCATTTTAATGATGGAGATTTGGTAAATTATGGAAATACAGGAGATGAAATTGTTGGATTAACAACATTTAATTCATATTATGTTGTAAAAGTGGACGATGCTACTTTTAAGTTATGTGATGCTGGAATTGGTGGGACTTATAAAGAAAATTACGACAGAAAGAAATATGTAAGTTTAGGTTCTACTGGATCTGGATATCACATATTTAAATATCCAGAAATTAAAGTTGATATAAGTGTTTCCTATGGATCCAGTTATACTTCAGATAAAACCATAACTGCCACTCCTATTGTTACTGGAAATATAAAATATGTTAATTTATACGATAGTGGTATTGGATATGGATCAAGTATTTTAAATTTTGAAAGAAAGCCAAAAATATCTTTAAAAACGGGAGAATACGCACAAGTAAGACCTTACATAAAAGATGGTAAAATTACGAAAGTAAATGTATTATCATCTGGTTCAGATTACTATTCAACACCAAAATTAGTTGTTGAAGGTGAAGGCACTGGTTGTATTTTAAGACCTGTTATTTCTAACAATAGACTTGTCAACGTTATAGTAATTAATGAAGGTACTGGATATAATCAAAACACAACAACTGTTAGAGTTGTTCCTTCAGGATCTGGTGCTGTATTTGATCCAAAAATAAGAGCATTAACAATCAATAATTTTGCTCGTTTTGGTGAAGAATATTTAGCAGAAACTCAAAACAATTTGCAATATTCTATAGTTGGATATACTCCAAATATTGCAAATGAATTTAATGATACATCCAATTTACACTCCCCAATAATTGGTTGGGCTTACGATGGTAATCCTATCTACGGTCCATATGGGTATTCCGATCCATCTAATTTTAATTCTGGAATAAAAAGATTAACATCTGGTTATATTTTAAATACCTCAAATATTTTAAATCGACCTTCTGGTTTTGCTCCCGGATTTTTTGTAGAGGATTATCAATTTAATAATGGAGATTTAGATGCTTCTAATGGAAGATATTGCAAAACACCAGAATTTCCAAATGGGATCTATGCATATTTTGCAACAATAAGTGATGAACTAACATCTCTCTCAGTTATACCACAGTATCCGTATTTTATAGGTCCAAATTATAGATCAAAAAAAATTGAAGATAATTGGAACTTAGATCAAAATTTTGATTTTAATAATTCACTTTTATCCAGAAATACTTTACCTTATAAAGTTAATGAAAAGGATTCGGATTATGAGTTTTTAGTTGAATCTAATGAGATAGTAAAACAATTAACAAATGTAGATTCTACTGTTTCTAGTTCAATAGATTCATTTAAAATTATTAAATCTGGTCAAGATTACAAAATTGGAGATATTTGTATCTTTGAAAACTCTTCTGATGAAGGTGGTGGATTGTCCGCAGTAGTTTCTAAAATTGAAGGAAAAAATATTTCAAGAATTGATATTACCTCAGAAAAATATCAAAATGTTGTTTTTAAATGGTATGAAAATTATATCGTTGGGAAATATTATCCATATTTCAATTTACTAAATGGCGATACAGTCACCATTAGTGGATTAAGCACATATATTTCTAAAGTTAATGGTCAACATACATGCAGTTTACAGTTTGATGATATTATCCTATTGAGTAATATGGCAACTAATGTTGTCCAGGGAAAAATAGAAGACATTTATGTTTCGAAAATACCATCATCAGTTTCTGTAGGAAGTAGTTTAGTTATAAGTGATAGTGAAACTGTTTCGGTATTAAATATCTTTAATCAAGGATCAATATTAAGAATCAGAAGATCTGATGTTGGATATGCACATACAGAATCTGATATCATTAATATTTTACCTAGTGAATTTACTATCCCTGTTAAAACAAATTATTTCGATTCTAAAATAAACGAAAAAATCTATTTTAATCCAAAACAATCTGTTGGTATAGGATCTACATCAGGAATTGGAATTAATATAACTCAAACTATTGGTGGAGTTTCCAAAGATATATCTGTACCAACACAGGCAATTTATATACCAAATCATCCATTTAAAACTGGAGATTCTGCAATTCTAAGAAAAAATCCAGGGAGATCTCCGCTTATTGTTTCAAATTCTCCAAATTCTGCAGGTTTTACTTTACTTAGTGGAAGTACTCTATCAGAAAAGATTTATATTATTAATAAATCAAAAGATCTCATAGGAATAACAACATCCGTTAGTAATTCGTTCAATACGAAAGGTTTATTTTTATTAGGTCCTATACCAATTCAATCCGATTATTCTATCGAAAGTGATTTTGCAGAAATTAAAGGAGAAGTTCAAAAAAATAAAGCAGTAATTTCAACTATTGAAAATCACGATTTATCCACTAATGATAGGATTAATTTAACTTTAAATTCAAATATAAGTGTTGGAATTGGAACTTCTTCTACTGTTCAACTTTTATATAATTCATCCAATAAAAACTTATTAATAAATCCAAATACATTCAATCAGACAAATGTTGACTTAGAAAATAATCAAATAAATTTAATATCTCATAGTTTCAAAACAGGAGATAAGGTTTTTTATAATTATAGGGGAACACCAATAAGTGGATTATCTACTGGAGGATATTTTGTATACAAAGTTGATGATAATTCAATTCAATTAACAGAAACTTATGCTGATATTGTTAAAGAATATCCAAATGTTGTTAAATTTGGTTCAACAGGAGGCACATATCAAAGGTTAAGTTTAATTAATCCAGAATTAGTAGTTGAAAAAAATAATACTTTAATATTTGATGTTTCCGATCCTTCCTTATATGGATATTCTTTAAATATTTTCTATGATCCAAAATTCACTAAAAAGTTTTTATCTACTGGTATTTCAACAGAATTCAATTTTACTGGAATAGGAACAGTTGGATTATCTAATGCACGAAGCACATTAAAATATACAAGTGGTATTCCATCAAAACTTTATTACACATTAGTTAAAAATGGATTAGCATTAGAAAATGATAATGATGTAATCAATGCATCTTCTATTACATTTATTAATAATATTTGTAGTGGATCATATTCAGTTTCTGGAATAGGATCAACAACTTTCAACATTAACTTAAAAGAATCTACACAAAAGAAATCATATACTATAGATGAATGTGATACATTAGAATACACAACAACATCTCTCAGTAGTAAAGGGGGAATTTCAGATTTAAATATTTTAAGTAATGGTTATGGATATAAAAAATTACCGATTTTTAAGGGTACTAGTTCTGATCTAGGTAAAAATGCTAATATTATTCCGTATTCTAAAAATATTGGAAATATTAAAGAGTATAATATATTAAATCAAGGATTTGATTATTCATCAGATAAAACTTTAAGACCAGAAGCATTAATTCCATCAATTGTATATACAAGTGGATCTAATCAATTACAAAGTATAGAAATTGTAGATGGTGGAAATAATTATTCTTCTGCACCAAAACCTTTATTAAAAAATCCAATCACAAATAAAATTGTTGATGACAAATCTTTAACATGCAAAATTCAGTCTGGCACAGTAAGTGAAATAAAAATTGACTCTCCTATTCGTGGATTAGATTCTGTTAATCATGAGGTAGTTTTTGTTAATAATTCAAATGGAATTGGAATTAATTCAATCCAATCTTCAATTTCTGGGGTTGTAACTTGTACATTAATTACTCCAATTATTTCTGGGTTTATTACACCACCATTTTCTATTGGTGATGAAATTTTCGTAGAAAATATAGAAAAGGATAGTGAAACTGGGAAAGGTTTTAATTCTACAGATTATGACTACCAATTCTTCAAAGTTACTGCATTTGAAAACACTAATCCTGCAGTTTTAGAGTATAATTTATCAGGTCTTACAACCAATCCAGGTATAGCAAAAACAAGTCAACTTGGATACGGAATGATTATAAAAAAAGATATTTACCCAAGTACAATTGTTAATATTGTTCCTTCAAAATTTAGTATTGGGGAAAATGTCTTATGTGATTTTGGAAATGGATATAAAAATACAGATTTAATAGTAGAAGATAGTAATGCATCATATATTAAATTAAAAGGATTAGATTTTGTTAAATTAAAATTAGGAAATTCTATAAAAGGAATTGAATCTGCAGCAATTGCAACTATTGTAGATATTGATTATAATTCTGGCAAATTTACAGTCGATAAATCCGATACTTTATCCTCTGGATGGATTGATAGGGTTGGATTATTAAATGAAATGGATCAAGTTATCCAAGATAATGATTATTACCAGAATCTTTCATACACAATTAAAAGTCCTATAGAATTTAGTGAACTTATAGACCCAGTTAACCGTTTAGTTCATGCTGCTGGATTGAAAAATTTTGCCGATACTCAAATACAATCAACTGCAAATATAGTTTCTTACGGTTCAACATCTAGTGAAGTTATTGTTTTAGATGTAATTGAAGAATCTAGAGTTGATTCTATTAATAATTATTCTCTGTCTATAGATGTTGATACTGTTAACAACAAATCAAGATATTTAAAATTTAAAAATAAAACTTTAACTGACTATATTGATTGTGCATCTAATAGAGTTTTGAAAGTAGATGATTTTAGTCAAAAGTTTTCTAAAAAAGATAATGATCGCGATTTATTTACGAACTTATTCACATTTTTAGAAGATACAATTTATTCAAGATATTTAATTCAAGTTTCTGATATAACAAATAATAATTATCAATTGAGTGAAGTTGCGGTAATTTTTTACGATAAAAACATTTATACTTTCGAAAAAACTGTATTATCAACATCGGAAACAAAACTTGGTGAAATTAAGGGTGAAATTGATGATTATAATACTAAAACATTAAGATTTACTCCAGAAGATCCATATGATACTGATTATGATATCAAGTATTTACAAACTTATTTTAATAATATAGAACCAAGGGCAACAGGAATTGCTACTAATTCTATAGGATCTATAAATTTAACAGGAATAAGCACTTCTGTTGGAATAGGATCAACAACTACCATAATATCATTACCTATTCAGAGAAATAGTGCATTAGTTGCTAATGTTTTTGTATTTGATACTGTAAGATTTGATTTTAATTATGTCGAAGTTGTTGTAGACCACGACAATATTAATACTTATATTGCAGAATATTATTTTGATAATAAAGTTGGAATTTCGTCAAATTATATTGGAACTTTCAGTTCGGTAATAGAATCTGGATTTTTAAAATTAAATGTTTCTAATAATATAAACACAAGAATTTTAGTAAATTCAAGTATTGTTGGATTTGGAAGTACTTCTGCTGGGATAGGTACATATAGATTTAAATATCCAAGTCAACCAGATGGTAGTGAAAGAAGTGCTAAATTTGAATCAAATTATGTTGTTTCTTCTGGTGTATCTACAGTATTTAAGTTTAAAACTAATGAAATAATGGGATCTAAGTCATTAATTAGAGTTTCTAATGGAAATTCTAGTTCTGTACATCAATTATTATGTTTACAGGATATGACAAATGTTTATACAGTTCAGTATCCTTATATTTCCACAAAATCAGTTACTGGAATAGGAACATTTGGTGCAGAATATTCTGGAGATCACACTGTTATTTCTTTCTATCCTGATGCAGGAATAACTGGAAATCTAACAATACAGAGTTACAATCAACTTCTTTATTCGTATAATGATTTTGAAAATGAAGCATTAGCTCCAGTTAATAATTTACAATACGGAAATACTATAGAATCTGTTAAACTTGCGGCATATGATGGTCTAAATGGACCAAGAGCAAATAAAGTTGAATTTGATTTAAATTATTTGGGAAATCCAATCTTCAGAAAAATATTTAATCCTAGCAATAGTTCTACATTAAATCAATCTACTGGAGTCATTACAATACCAAATCATTTCTTTAGTACTGGTGAAAAACTAATTTATACACCAAATTCAACTTTTATTGGGGTTGGAGAAACTTCTATAGGAATAGGTTTAACTGCAAATTATCTAGGTATTGTTACTAATAGACTTCCTTCTGAAGTTTATGCTATCAAGTTGACAAATGATACTTTCCAATTATCCACAAGAAGAGAGTATGCACTTAGTGGAATATATGTAACATTTACTTCAACTGGAGCGGGAAATGCTCATGAGTTAGAAATGGATAAGAAGATTGAAAAATCTATCATAACAATAGACGGAATAGCACAAAAACCTCTATCATATACACCAATAGTGTATAAATTAAGAGATAATGGTGGTCAAATAGGAGTTACAACAAATTATTTTGCTTTAAGCGGAATAGCAACAATATATCCAAATGATTTATTAAAAGTTGGAAATGAATATATGCAAGTTATTTCTACTGGACTTGGAGTAACTTCAAAAGGCCCAATAACTGGAATAGGAACATATAATGTAGTATATGTTAAAAGAGGATATGTTGGGACAAGTGCAACTTCTCATAAAGATTTAACTGATGCAAGAATTTATAGAGGATCCTTTAATATAAATTCTAATAAAATTTATTTTACAGAACCTCCAAGAGGAAGTGCCAGAGAAAGAAGAGATGGAAGCAATCTTCCGTATCCAACATCATCATTCTCAGGAAGAGTATTTTTACGTAATGATTATACTAATAATTTACTCTATGATGATATTTCTGATAAATTTGATGGTATCAGTTCAAATTATAGATTAACTGTTCAAGGTATTAATACATCAGGAATTGAAACTGGAAGTGGTGTTCTATTCATTAATGGAGTTTTCCAAACTCCTTCAACCGAAAATAATATCGGAAATAATTATTCATATGAAGGTGCCGTTGGGATTACAAGTGTAGTCTTTACTGGAATAACTTCAACTAATGGAGATATTATAAATTCAATTTCAGATGTTAATCAAAATCAACTACCTAGAGGTGGTTTAATTGTCTCCCTTGGATCAACTCAAGGACTTGGATATGCGCCATTAGTTGGGGCAGCAGTAACTGCTGTTTTAAATATCTCTACTGGTGCTGTTATTGCGGTTGGAGTGGGGACCAGAGACATTATTGGATCTGGATATAGGAATCCAGTTTCAGTTGCTATTACAGATTCATCTCATAGTGGATCACAAGCAATTATAACTGCGTCAGTTGGTGCTGGAGGAACTCTTGCCTTCAATATTGTTAATGGTGGAAGCGGATATGTTAATCCAACAATATTAGTTTCTCAACCAACATACGAAAACTTACCAGTAACTGGAGTATTCCGTAGAGGAATAGGAAATACATCTTTAACAGGATCAAACTTATTAATAAGTTTAGATGTTGGAGCAAGTTCAACTACAGGAATAGGTTCAACTTATTTTGAGGTTAAGGAATTTAAGATTTCTAGACCAGGTTATGGATTCCAAGTTGGTGACATTATAAAGCCAGTTGGACTAGTTACAGATAGAAGATTAAATGCTCCTATTAGAGAGTTCCAATTAACTGTTTTAGATACTTTCTCAGATTCATTCTCATCTTGGCAATTTGGAGAACTTGATTACATAGATTCTGTAAGGAATTTACAAGATGGTGTTAGAAGAAGATTCCCATTATATTATAATGGCCAATTATTAAGTTTCCAAAAAGGAATTAGTGATCCAACATCTGTAGATATAGATCTAAATTCAGTTTTAGTTATTTTTATAAATGGTGTATTGCAAGAACCAGGTTATGCATATCAATTTGAAGGAGGGACTTCATTCACATTTACTGAGGCACCAAAATCAAGTGCAAATGTTTCAATATTTTTCTATAGAGGAACACGCGGAGTAGATAGTTTTGAAGTTAATGTTAATGAAACAATTAAAATTGGAGATGAAGTTCAAGTTAGAGGAATTGAATCTTTATCAGGCAGTACTGACCAAGATCCACGAACCATCCAAGATATTATTGGATCTGATATTGTACAAACAAATATTTACACAGGACCTGGAATTGATTCGGTAAATTATAGATTTTTCGATTGGTCAAAACAAAAAGTTGATACTATTATTAATGGTGATTATGTGTATAAAGTTAGAGATTCCTTAGAACCCCAAGTTTATCCTACTGCAAGAATTATTAAAAATGTTAACGCGAATAGCTCTTCAATTTTTGTTGATAATATTGAATTATTTAACTATGAAGAAAATGATTTTGGTGTAGTAATTAATCAATATGATGCTCTAATTGTTAATGGATCCGATCCTGTATCAGCAGCCATTACTGCTATTGTATCAAATAATGGAACAATTTCACAGTTATCTATAGTAAATGGTGGTAAAGGATATAATCAAAGTTCTCCTTTACAAATTAAAATTTCTGCTCCAAAATATATTTCTGTTGGTGTTGGTACAACGGCAACAGCAACAGTCAATATTAATAACGGATCTATAACTGGTTATACTATTACTAATCCTGGATTGGGATATTCTAAGTATGCTCCACCACAAGTAATAGTTCCATTACCAGAAGTTTTATATGAAAATGTAACTTTAAAAAGACCCAATCAAATAACTCAAATTGCTAGAGGATTTTCTGGAATTATAACAGGAATTACCACCTCTGTAGGAACTAATGGAAATCCACTTGCATTAAAGTTCTTCTTAAGAAGAGAAAATAATGCATTTACTTTTGATGATTTAAATATTAATTATCCAATTTATATTTTCAATACTAACGTTGGAACAGGATTAACTTCAATTGATTCCTCAAATACATCAACAGTTGGCATTTCAACAACATATGTTGATAATATTTACTACGTACATTCAATATTAAAAAATGGTCCAGATGCTGTTGTAGTATCAAATGTTAGATCAAACTCTAATATAATAGGTTTAAATACTACAGGATCTCTCAATAGACCGGTAGGAAACTTCTCTTGGGGTATTTTATCTAATCTCGAAAGTGGATTAACAAATATTTCTATAGGAGTTACTGGTTTAACAGTTGATGCTGGATTATCTACATTTCCAGTAATTCAAAGAAGGAATTATGGTTTGAGAGATAGTGGTGCATTAAGAAAGTCATTTACATAATATAAATATAAAAAAAAGACTTTAAAATGGCGGCAATTGTCACAGACCAACTTAGAATATTAAATGCTAATAATTTTGTTAATTCTATTGAAGATCCCAATAATTCATATTACTTATTCTTAAGTCTTCCAAATCCAACAACAGTTGGATTTGGAAGAGATCCTAATTGGGATTCTAATGTACCTAGTCCTATTGATAGCTTTAATTATCATGATCATGTAAAAGATACAATGATGTTTGGTTCTAGAATTACACCAGCAAATATTAGAAGATTAATAAGAAAAATTCCCTGGGTTAAAGGAACAAAATATGAAATGTATCGACATGATTATAGTGTAAATAATCCTTCACCCATAACAAAATCTGCTCGATTATACGATGCAAATTATTATGTTGTAAATCAAGATTATAGAGTTTATATTTGTATCGATAATGGTTCTTCAGGTATTAATACTACCGGAAATGTTTCTAAAGATGAACCTCTATTTACCGATTTAGAACCATCCAAAGCTGGAGAAAGTGAAGATGGATATATATGGAAATATCTATTTTCAATTTCACCTAATGATATAATTAAATTCGATTCAACGGAATATATAACTGTTCCCAATAATTGGGATTCTTCAACATCACCACAAATTCAATCCATTAGAGAAAATGGTGATTCTAGTATAAATGAAAATCAAATAAAAAAAGTTTATATTGATAATGAAGGTTTAAATTACTCCAATGGTTTAGGACAAGAAGTTGATATTCTTGGTGACGGGACTGGTGGAAAAGTTGTAATTGATGTTCAGGGTGGAAAAATAGTAAACACTACTGTTTCATCAGGCGGTAAAGATTATTCTTATGGTATAGTTGACCTTGGAGCAATAAATGGATCTACAACATCTACACCAGCAAAATTAATTCCAATTATACCACCGTCAAAAGGACATGGATATGATCTTTACAAAGAATTAGGTACCGACAAAGTTTTAGTTTATGCACGTTTTGATGATTCTACTAAAGATTATCCAGTAGACACTAAATTTGCACAAATTGGAATTATAAAAAATCCAAATTATATATCTGGAGATTTTTTATTCGAAGAATCTTATTTTTCTTCATTAAATGCCATGATATTCATTTCTATTACTGGAGATCCACAAATAGGGCAAAAAATAACTCAATTATCTCTTGATGGAATTAATAAAGCAGTTGGGTATGTAGCATCATACGATAAAGAGACTAAAGTTTTGAAGTATTTTACAGATCGTTCTTTGTATTATAACAAAACAACATTAGATCAAACAGATTATATTGGAATAACAACAACTGGAAGATATGTTCCTTTTGAATCTAGTTCGAATCCAATTACTTCATCATCTTTTTCAGCATCAATAGACACTTCATTTAGTGATAGTGTAGTTAATCCATCTGGTAATAAAATAATAAATTTAGATTGTAATTTTAATCAAGGTTTGGGATTACCTGAGATAAATAAAAGATCTGGGGAAATAATTTATCTAGACAATAGACCTACTATTTCTAGAAATCCACGCCAAAAAGAAGATATCAAAGTCGTCCTGGAATTTTAAAAAACAATGGCACAAAAACTCAACCTAAATGTAAACCCATATTATGATGATTTTGATAAAAATAATAGTTTTTATAAAGTATTATTTAAACCAGGATATCCAGTACAAGCAAGAGAGCTGACGACTCTACAATCTATTTTACAAAATCAGATTGAGTCTTTTGGAAGTCATATATTTAAAGAAGGGTCCATGGTAATACCAGGATCTATAACATATGATGATAATTATTTTTCAGTAATTGTAGATTCTTCTCATTTAGGAACTGAAATTTCATTATATCTGGCGGAATTAGTAAATAAAAAAATTCAAGGTGAAAATTCTGGTAGTGTAGCTATAATTAAAAATTTTAGTATACCACCAGATGAAGGAGTAGAAAACATTACGTTGTATGTAAAATATCTTTCTTCTGGAAATGATTTATCAACAACACAGTTTAGTTCTGGTGAATCATTAATTCTTTTAGAAGAAAATATTGTTTATAGTGGGATAACAATTAATTTCGGAAGTACAATAGCAACTGTTTCTCCCGGAACATCTACTTTTATCGGATCTGCAGTTAATTTAGAAAGAGGAGTATATTTCATCAGAGGAATGTTTGTTGATGTTCCCAATTCTGTTGTAATATTAGATCCGTATTCCAATTTAACTTCATACAGAATTGGTTTATTTATTCAAGAAGAACTAATTTCTTCTTTTGACGATTCTTCTTTGAATGATAATGCTAGGGGATTTTCAAATTATGCCGCACCTGGTGCAGATCGTTTAAAAATAACAGCATTTCTAACTAAAAAACTTTTAAATGATTTTGATGATAAAAACTTTATTGAAATACTAAGAGTCGAAAATGGAATACTTAAAAAGATTCAAGATACTACATCATATTCTTTAATTAGAGATTATATTGCACAAAGAACTTATGATGAATCTGGTGATTATTCTATAAACAAATTTGATATTGAAGTTTTAGAGTCTTTAAATGATAGAATTTCGAATAATGGCGTATATTTAGATACTGAAACTACACAATCTAATAATATTCCATCAGAAGATAATATATGCATTAAAGTTTCTCCAGGAAAAGCATATGTGAGAGGATATGATGTAGTTGTACCATCTTCCATTCTTTTAGATGTTCCTAAACCAAGAGATACTAAAACTAGAGAAAATACTTTAGTTCCTTTTGAAATGGGGACTTTGTTAAAAGTCAATAACGTATTTGGAACACCATATTTAAATATTTTAGGATCAAATAATATAGTACAACTTTATAACCAAAGGGAAAATTCACTTTCTTCCGGCACCGGTACCTGGATAGGTAATGCTAGAATATATTCTTTTGGATTAACAGATTCGACTTATTCTAATCCTTCAACTTCTTGGGACTTATACTTATATGATATACAAACTTTTACTAAAATAATTATTAATGAACCACCTGCAAATGATTTAATCGAAGGTTCATATATTAGAGGCGTAAATAGTGGTGCATCTGGACATGTACATTCTATAAGTGGAAATACAATATATTTAACTGAAACATCTGGAATGTTTTCTTTAGGTGAAAGTTTTTATGTTAATGAATCACTATTGAATTCAAGATCTATAATTTTCATTCAAGAATATTCAATAAATGATATTAAGTCCATATGGCAAGATTGCACAACTCTTACTTCTGGCGCAATACCTACAGATTTTATTGCAGATGTAATATTATCAAAACGTGTAGCATTTGGATTCAATATTAATGACCAAATTACAATTTCACCTACTGGTGATGTAACTTGCCCAGGGAGAAATTTTTTAGGAATTCGTAGCGATACTATTATTCAATATCAAATACCAGGGCAAAGTTTAGAAACATTTAACAGAGTTGTTTCTGTTTCGCCAGACGGGTTTTCCATGTCTGTTGCAGCATGTCCATCAGTAACTAATGTATGCAACGGAGCTTTACCTGGAGTAACTACATCATTACCTTTTAAAATAGGTGTTCCTGATATTAAAGATGATTCAAAATCTTCATTATACTCTCCTCTATTTGATAAAAATATTTCTTCGGTAAATTTATCTACCGCAAACTTAACTATTAATGCTCAAATAAATTCGCTTTCAACTAATAGTCTTGGAACATTAGTAGTTAATGTTTCCAGCACAGGAATTGCTAATGCGTTTTTTGAAAATTATGATGAAGACAGATATTCAATATCTTATTCTGATGGGTCTATTGAAGATTTAACTTATGATCAATTTGTTTTAAACGCTAATGGAACAGAAATTACATTAAATGGGTTAAGAACAAATCAAAGTGGTAATGTTACATTTAACGTAACATTAAAGAAAACCGTAGTTCAAAACGCGACAAAAACTTTTGTGAGAAGTGAGAGATTATTTATTACAAATACTTCTTCTGGTTCATATTCTAATGTGACAGGATTATCCACTAGCTTGTGGTATGGAACTAGAGTTGAAGATTCTGAAATATGTTTAAATGTTCCAGATGCAACTAATGTTGTTGCAATTTATGAATCTTTAGACTCAAATGATCCATCTATAGATACTTTAACAATCGTTGCAAATCTTGGATTAGATACTAAATCAGTAGTAGGAGAAAAAATAATTGGTTCATCTAGTGGTGCAGTAGCTCAGTTAGTTACTAGAAATTCATCCGCAAATGTTGGATTTGTATACTTGAATAATGTTTCTTTCCAACTTAATGAAAGTATTACTTTCCAAGAATCGGGCATAATTAGTGAAATTCAATCCCTTGAAAAAGGAAATTATCTTAATATTACCGATAGATTTATTTTAGATAAAGGGCATAGAAAACAATATTGCGACTATTCTAGAATTATTAGAAAGAAAGATTTTCTTGCACCATCAAGAAAAATGCTTGTGGTATTTAATTATTTTGATATTTTGGCAAATAATGAGGGTGATTTAATTACTGCAAATTCTTACGATGTTGAAAGATATTCTAAAGATGTGCCAATTTTGCCAGATGGAATAAGATCTTCAGATACATTAGATTTTAGACCAAGAGTTCAAAAGTTTGTTGGTGGTAATGGATCTCCATTTTCTTTCAACTTAAGAGTATTTGACAATACTGTAGCAACTACTATAATTAAACCTAAAGAAAGTTCAATTTTAAGTTATGATTATTATTTACCTAGAATAGATAGAGTTATTTTAAATAAACTTGGACAAGTTTCTGTTATTCTTGGTTCTTCTTCGGATACTCCTGCAGTTCCAATTAATGCTGAAGAGGCAATAGATTTAGCAACTATAGAACATCCAGCATACTTATATAATGTAAGAGATTCTAAAGTTAATATCGTTGATAATAGAAGATATACTATGAGAGATATCTCTAGATTAGAAAATAGGATTAAAAATTTAGAATTAGTAACATCATTATCTCTCTTAGAATTAGATACTAAATCTCTACAAATACAAGATTCTGATGGATTAAGTAGATTTAAATCTGGATTTTTTGTTGATGATTTTAAAACTAGGTCTTTAATAGACTTTGAAAATCCAGACGTAAAAATTGATATTGATACTAATAATGGGGAATTGTCTTCTGCTACAGATAATTGGTCTTTAAAAGCACAAATTGCGCCACAATCTGGTGTTGATATTACTGCTTTAGATTTTTCTCAAAATATTGCTCTTTTAGATCCTAATATTAAAAAAACTGGTGATTTAATAACATTAGATTATGATGAAGAAAGTTGGTTAGAACAACCTTTAGCATCTAATGTTGAAAATATTAATCCATTTGCTGTTGTCGAATATATCGGAGCAATAACATTAAGCCCATCTTCAGATAATTGGGTTAGAAATGTTTATACAACACAAGGTAGAGTTTTATCTACTGGAACAGAAGAAATTTCTGAATTTGTTGAAAGTGTAACTTTAAATAGTGATGTCGATCCATACTTAAGATCAAGAAATTTTTCTTTCTATGCAAATTCTTTAAAATCGTTTACTCAACATTATGCATCATTAGATGATGTTAGTTCTATTGATATTATACCTAAACTTTTAGAAATATCTATGCTATCTGGAGCATTTATTTCTGGAGAGGATGTTGAAGGGTATATTGGAGATAAAAAAGTTATTTCATTTAGATTAGCAACTGCTAATCATAAATTAGGTCCATATGACCAACCATCGAGAGTTTATACTAAAAATCCGTATGACAGAGCACAGACTGTGCCTTCTTCATATGCTTCATCTTCAACTATATTAAATATTGATACTCAGTCTTTGGCAGAAGAGTCTGTAACTAGATATGGTGGATATGTTACCACAGAGGTAACTCTAATTGGAAAAACAAGTAAAGCAAGTGCGAAAGTATCTAATAATAGATTAGTTTCGGATGAGTCTGGATCTGTTTTAGGATGTTTCTTTATAAAAGATCCCAATTCTACACCTACACCACAATTTAGGTATAAATCTGGTCAAAAATTATTTAAATTAAGTTCTACAGCAAATGGAACGACATCTCTACCTGGTGATATTACACTTTCAAGTAATGCATTTGGAAGTTTTACAGGTACTGGAATAATTCAAACACAAACAACTAATGTTGTTACTGTAAGATATAGTCCACCACCTCTTCCACCTTCTCCAGAACCAGTAGTATTAACTGAATATGTTTATGTTCCAACTACGAACCAAACTAGAACTACGACTACAACTACAGTTAGTACTCCAATTACTCCAGTTACAACAACTCCTAAAAAAGAAACAATTTATGTAAACAGTAGAGGAACTGTTTATGGAGAATATAATCAAAAGTTATTAGTTGATCTATATTATGGTGACAACCCAAGAAATAGAGATATTAAAGACTTAGCAAGAGCTGCTGGAATTAAAAATTTAGAAATAGGTGGTAATGGCAATATTCAACAGAATGTTGGCAATGTAATTAGAAATTTTGTTGCAGATAAAAGAGATTTAAACTTAAAGAGTATTGTAAGTGATCGTAGTCCGGTGTCTCTTGGTGGACAAGGAAAGTCCATGAGCGATAAAAAAGCTATTGAGGACGCACAGAAAAAAATATCCTCCGGTAGTTCCGGAAACAATATCAATAACAACAATAACAATAACAATAATAAAAAATCATCACCGAATGATAAAAATCCATCATCATCTAATAGGAAATGTGCTAAAAAAGATCCTTTAGCACAAACATTTGCAACTGATCCTGGAAGTGGATTCTTTTTAACTTCTGTTGATTTTTATTTTGCAACTAAAGATCCCGTCGAAAAATTAACAGTTGAACTCAGAACTGTTGAATTAGGAACTCCTACAGACCTCCTCGTACAAGATTACTGCAGAGTAATTTTAGATTCTGAAGATGTTGTTGTTTCAGATGATGCTTCTGTACCAACTAGAGTCACATTCGAATCTCCCATTTATTTGCAAGGGGATACTGAGTATGCTTTAGTTTTACTTTCCCCAACAACAGACAAATATCAAGTTTGGACTGCTACTATGGGTCAAAAAACTATCCAAACTAAAAATTTACCAGATGTTGAAAGTGTTGTTATTGGTAGACAGTATTTGGGTGGAAGTTTATTCAAATCACAAAATGGAACTATTTGGTCACCAAATCAATATCAAGATTTAAAATTTAAACTTTATAAAGCAAAATTTACTTCACAAAGAGGACAAGCAGTTTTCTACAATCCTACATTATCATATAGTGATCAAAAACCATCAGAAAATCCAATTAGAATTTTACCAAGAAAACTAAAAGTTGGAATTACTACTACAAGTAACTTAAATTCGATTCTAACAGTAGGTAGAAGAGTAAGTGAAGGACCAAATATTAATAATCCAGGTCCTTACGGATATATTGAAAAGGTTGGAGGACCTTTATCATATCCATCTGGAGGTGTTTCAATATCTAATCCTGGAATAGGATATTCTGTTGGTTCATTCACTCAAGTTCCATTATATACAATATCCGGATCAGGTAGTGGTGCTCTTGCAGATTTAACTTTTAATGCTTCTGGAAATCTCAGTACAGTTTCTATAGCATCTAGTGGAAATGGATATTCTGTTGGTGATGTTTTAGGTATTACTACATCTTTCGTTGTTAAAGGAAGAGATGCGCAAATTTCAGTAACTTCTATAAATGGTAGTATTGATACATTATACTTAACTAATGTACAAGGTGAGCAATTTACACAAAATTCTAATTTATTATATTATAATGTTTCTAGTTATGTATTATCTGGAATTCCATTAAGAAGCAATTCTTCGGAAATAAGTCCGTTATATAGCGGAAATGTTTTCCAAGTTTCAAGCATTAATCATGGAATGCATGGAGATAATAATAAAGTTTCTATAAAAGATGTTGAACCAGACTCTCAGGTTGTATATTTGACTTCCAATTTAGGTGTTAATGATACAACAATATTTGTTTCAGATGCATCATCATTCTCAACCTTTGAAGGAGTTTCGACTTCAAGAGGATATCTTAAAGTTAATAATGAAATAATTTTCTATAATAATGTTGATAACGGATCAAATTCTTTAACAGTTGGATCTAGAGGTGTTGATAACACTATTATTAGACCTCACAATAGCGGAGATTTTATTAGAAAATATGAGATTGGAAATGTTTCTTTAAGAAAAATCAACACTACACTAGATTTGCCCACTTCTTCTTCTAATCCTACATTAAAAAATCTATCCGATTTGGATTCATACTATTTGGAATTTAATAGAGGAGATAGAACATTTGGTGACAATCAATTGAGTTTTAGTGATGAAAAAGTCGTTGGTGGTTCATCAGTCAGTATCTCTCAAAATTATCAATATAGTTCAATAATTCCACAATTCAATATAATTACTCCAGGAAATGAGACATCTGTTTCTGCATTACTGAGAACTGTTAGTGGAACCAGTGCTGGTGGTAATGAACTTTCCTTCGTTGATCAGGGATATGAAAATGTTCAATTGAATGCTATAAATTATTTAAATACTCCTAGACTAGTTTGTTCTGAAATAAATGAATCTACAAGATTAAGTAGTTTACCTAGAAACAAATCAACAACTCTTAATATTTTAATGGAAAGATCGGCAAATAACGCAGATCTTTCTCCTGTGATCGATTTACAAACTGCTTATATGATATTTGGTAGAAATAGACTTAACAATCCAATTTCAAATTATGCTTTGGATTCTAGAGTAAATATTCCTTTTGGAGATCCTCATAGTTCAGTTTATATTTCAAATAGAATTAATTTACAACAAACTGCAACAAGTTTAAAGGTATTAGTATCTGCATGTAGACCTTTTGGATCAGATTTTAGAGTTCTTTATAAGTTATTCAGATCAGATTTAAGTGAAAATAATCAGGCATATATTCTTTTCCCCGGATATGATAACCTAAGAGATACTAATAATGATGGATTTGGTGATGTAGTTATTAATCCAGCACTAAATACAGGAAATCCTGATGCCAAAGTTAGGGAAAGTTCTAATGATGAATTTTTAGAATATCAGTTTACGGCTGATAATTTAGATCCATTTATAGGATTTGTGATTAAAATTGTTATGTCATCAACCAATGAATCTTCGCAATTAAGGTTTAAAGATTTAAGAGCAATAGCATTAGCATAGTATGATACCAGTAGAAGGGCACAAAAATCTTTTTAGAGATGAAAATAGTGGAGCAATTGTAAATTGTGATACTTTTGGTCATTCACAGTATGTTAAAATGAGAGACCAAAGACAAAAACAAAAAGAAGAAATTCAAGATCTTAAGAACGAACTTTCAGAAATTAAAATGTTATTAAAAGAGATTATTAATGGAAAATCTTGACCCAAAGAATATTAATCTAGATTCAATTGATACTTTATTTGAATATGAAAAGCAATCTAGATTAATAGATAATTTAACCTCCGAAGAGTTAAAATTATTTGCAAAAATGTATTGCAAATTATACTTAAAGCAACAAGAAACTATAAAATCTATTATGACTATCTAAGTTATAAATATTTTCTGATAATACTTAATATTTTATAGATGTCAGCATCTTATGTTGTAAATTTAGTTATTAACCAAAATGCAGATTTTTCAGAAATTTTTAATCTAGAAGATACAAATTCAAATTCTACATTAAATTTAACTGGATATTCTGTGGTTTCTCAAATGAGAAAACACTCATCAAGTTCAAATTATGTTTCTTTAAATGCTTCAATTTATAATGCACCATTAGGTCAAGTTAGAGTTGGATTGACTACAGTTCAAACTGAAAGATTAAAACCAGGGCGTTATATTTACGACGTTATTGTTATTAATAATTCTGGAATTTCTCAACGTCTAATTGAAGGAATGGTTTTAGTAAAAGAAGGTGCAACTAAATTATAATATAATAAATATAGATATGATGGAGTAGATAAATGGCAAAACCAGCCTCTAGACAACAACTTATAGATTACTGTTTAAGGCGTCTAGGTGCTCCTGTATTAGAAATTAACGTTGATGATGACCAGATAGATGATTTAGTAGATGATGCTCTACAATACTTCCAGGAGCGCCATTTTGATGGTGTGGAAAGAATGTTTTTAAAATATAAAATCACTCAGAGTGATGTTGATAGGGGAAAGGCATCTGCTCCAAATGGTCCGGGAATAGTTACAAGCACAGCAGTTTCAACTGTAGGAACTAGTTTTGATTGGTATGAAAGCTCTAATTATTTACAAATTCCAGATTCTGTAATTGGTGTAGAAAAAGTTTTTAAATTTGACACTAGCTCAATATCTGGTGGCATGTTTAGTATTAAGTACCAACTATTTTTAAATGATTTATATTATTTTAATTCTGTTGAACTTTTACAATATGCTATGGTTAAAAGTTATTTGGAAGATATAGATTTTTTATTAACTACTGATAAGCAAATAAGATTTAATAAAAGACAAAATAGATTATATTTGGATATTGATTGGGGTTCACAAAAAGAAGGAAACTTTATAATTTTGGATTGTTATAGAATTTTAGATCCGAATAATTTCACCAAAGTATATAATGATAGTTTCTTAAAGAGATATCTAACTGCACTAATAAAAAGACAATGGGGTCAAAATTTAATTAAATTTAGAGGTGTTAAATTACCTGGTGGAATTGAATTGAATGGTAGGGAAATATATGATGATGCAGAAAGAGAATTGGATAAGATAAAAGAATCCATGCTCCTAGAGCATGAACTCCCACCTTATGATTTCATAGGATAATGGCACTTAATCCTTTTTTTCTAAATGGTTCTCCTGGGGAACAAAGATTAGTTCAAGATTTAATCAATGAGCAATTAAAGATATATGGTATAGAAGTTACTTATATACCAAGAAAATTCGTTAGAAAAGAAACAGTTATTGAAGAAATCTCATCTTCAAAATTTGATGATTCTTTTTTACTTGAAGCATATGTTAATACTTATGAAGGATATGGTGGATCCGGAGATATATTGACAAAGTTTGGGATGAGTTTACGTGATGAATTGACATTGATAATATCGAAAGAAAGATTTGAAGATTTTATATCACCATTTTTAGCAGGAATGGTAAATGATGGTATAGAAATTTCAAGCAGACCTAGAGAAGGTGATTTAATTTATTTTCCTCTTGGAGGAAGATTATTTGAAGTTAAATTTGTTGAGCATGAACAACCATTTTATCAATTAGGAAAAACTTATGTTTATGAGATAAAATGTGAATTATTTGAATACGAAGATGAGATTATTAATACTTCTAATAGTGAGATTGATAACAAAGTTGAAAATTTAGGATATATATCTACTTTACAGTTAATTGGTACTGGAACAACTGCATTAGCAGAACCAATAATGGGAACTGGGTATATACAAAAAATATATTTAAATAATGATGGAAGAGGATATACTGTAGCACCAACAGTCGCAATATCTTCAGCGCCATATGGTGGAGTTAATGCTACTGCAGTCGCTTCAATAAAAAAAGTTGGTGGCGTATACTCTGTAGATAAAATTTTAATGACTAACGCTGGTATAGGTTATACTGTAACTCCAACTATAACTATTAATGGTGGAGGAGGTTCTGGAGCTGCAGCAACATGTTCTATAGAAACTCAACAGTTTGGAGTTGTTAGATTTTCTATGTTAAGTGGTGGAGTTGGGTATAGCACTGTTCCAAACGTTAGTATAATAGGAGAAAGTAATGTCCCAGCTAAAGCAATCGCAGTTTTAGGAAATAATGAAAATATAAGCTCAATATTAATAGAAAATGCTGGTAAAGGATACGATGATCCACCTCAAATTATTATAGGAAATCCACCTATAATTACTGGAATTGGTACATATTTATTTAATGAAGAAATTGTAGGATCACAATCTCAAACTAGAGCAAAAGTTAAAGAGTGGAATTATGATACCAAAATACTTAAAATATCATTTATTTCTTCCGATAATGCCAATAGAAATTTCTATCCAGGAGAAATTATAATCGGTCAAATCTCTGGGGCAACTTATTGCTTAGAATATTATGAGGGAATGGATTTATATGATAAATATAGTGAAAATGATGATATTGAGATGGAAGCAGATCTCATATTAGATTTTACAGAATCAAATCCATTTGGAACATACTAATGTTAGGAACCTATTTTTATCACGAAATAATCAGGAAAACTATAATTTCTTTTGGGACATTATTTAATCAGATTCATATTGTACATAAAGATTCAAATGATGAAAATATTAGTAAAATAAGAGTTCCTTTGGCATATGGTCCAACACAAAAGTTTTTAGCAAGACTAGAACAGCAACCAAATTTGAATAAAGCGGTTCAAATAACATTACCGAGAATGTCATTTGAAATGACTTCAATTCAATATGATTCATCTAGAAAAAGTTCAGTAACTCAATCATTTAAAACTTTAGATGGACAAAATATAAAAAAAGTTTATTTACCAGTTCCTTATAATATTGGATTTGAATTAAATATTTTAACTAAATTAAATGATGATGCTTTACAAATAGTTGAACAAATTTTACCATACTTTCAACCATCATTTAATTTAACCATAGATTTGATTGATTCTATAGGAGAAAAAAGAGATATTCCAATTACATTAAATAATATTTCTTTTCAAGATGATTATGAAGGAGATTTTTCTACTAGAAGAGCTTTAATATATACATTACAATTTACAGCAAAAACTTACCTATTTGGTCCAATATCAGATTCTACTGAAGGTTTAATTCGTAAGGTTCAAGTTGATATGTATAATAGTACAGATATTGCAACTGCCAAAAGAGAAGTTAGATACACCGTTGTTCCAGATCCAATTGATGCGGATCCTGGTGATGATTTTGGATTTAACGAAACTTGGAATTTCTTTGATGATTCTAGAGAATATAGTCCGACTCAACAAAATGATATTTGAATAACTTATGAATAATACACCGTCAAATATTGATCCAGAAATTATTAAAATAGATACTTCTTCAGATATTAAAATTTTAAATCCAGATAAAGGTGATATAAAAAAAGATTATGAATATACTAGGGCTAATTTATATTCCCTAATTGAAAAAGGTCAAGAAGCTATTAATGGAATAATGGAACTTGCTTCAGAAACTGATCAACCTAGGGCATATGAAGTTGCTGGTCAACTTATAAAAAGTGTTGGTGATGTAACAGATAAACTTATTGATCTTCAAAAAAAATTAAAGGACGTCGAAGAAGAATCTTCAAAAACTACAAATAATGTAACAAACAACGCGGTTTTTGTTGGATCAACAGCAGATCTTTCAAAACTTTTAAAAAAAGGTTTTCTAAATAATAAAGAATAAAAATTTTTTATCGTGCATAAGGTAAAATCCCATAAAACAGTTGAACAAATTGCGAAGAAACATCGTCTTGATGTTTCCTTTGTTAAGAAGCAACTTGAAATGGGAATTCCTATCGAACACGAACACACAAAAGATAAAGATCTTGCTACTGATATTGCCCTACAGCACTTAGACGAGATACCAGATTATTACACTCGTTTGAAAAAAATGGAAGCATCTGCTAAAAAGTCTCATAAAAAATATAAAGACGTTGTGGAAGAATTAGATCAAAAATCTGCAAAAGATCCTGGATATTCTTTAAGAGATTGGTTTAAAGGGGGTGGATGGGTTCAAACTGGTGGAAAATATGATGGAAAACCTTGTGCTAAGCAACCAGGGCAAACAACAAAACCATTTTGCCGTGATCCTGATGATCGCTCTGCTATGAGTAAAAAAGAAAGAAATAGAAGAGCTGCTAAAAAACGCAAAGAAGACCCAAATCCAAACAGAACAGGAGCTGCAAAAATTGTGACTAAAGAACAATATATTCAAGAAAAGAAGGGTGAAAAAGATGCTTGTTATAATAAAGTAAAAAGCAGGTATAAAATTTGGCCAAGTGCATATGCATCTGGGGCGTTGACCAAATGTCGTAAAGTTGGTGCAGATAATTGGGGAACAAAATCAGAAGATTGTTGGGATGGATATGAGCAAAAGGGTATGAAAAAGAAAGGTAAAAAAACGGTTCCAAATTGCGTACCAATTAAAGAAGGTATGGGTGGAATTAGATATTGCCCCAAATGCCAGAAAGATGAAACTAGAGATGAATGTAGATATGGCCAAAAATACTGGGATTTATTTTCAGTACCACCATCGTTATCATCTGGAAATCATTATGATACAAATTCCCCGCATCCTGGAAATTTTCCAGAATCATATGATCATGAACATTCCATGGCAAGGTCAGAAATTTCCACAATCATTTCTGCCGCAAAAAGATTAAAGAAAAAAATGAAGGGAGAAGGAAATATTGAGGCTTGGGTTCAATCTAAAATTACAAAGGCAGCAGATTATCTAGATTCTGCAGCAGATTATGTAGATAGTGGTGAAATGAAAGAAGAATCTGAGAGTCTTATTCTACAAGATTTGAATGGTAATGATTTTGTAGAGATTATAGATGTGATCAAACCACTTCCAATTAGAGTTAAAAAGGAACAATTTTCCAATTGGAGAGAAGAATTGAAGCAGGAATTGACAGAAGATGGTGAGCAATTAGATGAACTTTGGGGTAAAGTTGCTTTGGCAGCAGGGACTGCCGCACTTCCATATCTTATGAAAAAAATCGGCGAAAAACCAGTAAATGATGCAATAGATAAAGCTAGAAAAACTTCTCCAATTGGAGGGGAAAAAAGAATTCCCCAAATGAATTCTTATAAACCAGAAGGAGATGTTTTAGAAGATTGGCAATCAGTCAATCGTAAAGACAAGACTGATGGTTTAAGTAAAGCAGCAGTGAATGCTTATCGTCGTGAAAATCCAGGATCAAAACTTCAAACTGCTGTAACTGAAAAAAATCCACAAGGCAAGAGAGCAGATCGTCGTTCAAATTTTTGTAGTCGTATGTCTGGAATGAAGGATAAACTCACTTCTGCAAAAACTGCAAGAGATCCAGATTCAAGAATTAACAAAGCACTACGCCGTTGGAGGTGCAACTAATGAAAAGTTTTCGACAGTTTATTTCAGAAAGCATCAATATTGCCGGAGATTTTAACGGCAATCTTTATATGAATTCTTCTCAACCAGAACAAGCAACCGAATCTTTCTTTGCAGATGTTGTTTGGGAAGGAAAATTATATCGTATGGAAGTTGAAGGGAAGGAGATGACAAGAAATGAACTTGCAGAACAACTTCAAGATGAATATCCTGGCGCAATTGTTCATAACATTTATCCAGCATCTAACCAAAGTTCTCTAAAAATTAAAAACACACAAAGATATCAACCAGAAAGATTATCGTGGAGTGAATAATTAATGGCACAGTGGAATAAGAATATACAAGACTTTCTAAATCAAGAAAGAAGTTTATTTGAAGTTAATGGTGTTGCAACCAGAGATGGTAAAATCGTAGATAGATTTAATCGTTTTCCAGTTGATGTTCTTCCAGCAAATGCGGATGCTTTTGGGAGAACAAGAGTATCAAATCCACTTACACTATTTGATAGTTCTCACAGATATAGGGACAATAATCTTTGGGATAGTTTGATTGTAGGAACTGGTTCTAC
>JACCDT010689772.1_pt1 | contig 35174 bp, 34 predicted proteins | sample 7446291 | NCBI WGS metagenome assembly JACCDT01 (sample SAMN15323446, study PRJNA562643) | freshwater metagenome | isolation source: river surface water | place: USA:Blue River Watershed | collected 2017-08-17
CCTATATCGACGAGGCGACCAACGCCGCAAAGCTGGCCGAGCGTGCGATCACGAGCAGCTTCAAGTCCATGGAAAACGCCCTGACGCAGTTCGTGATGACCGGAAAGCTCGACTTCAAAAGCTTGGCTGACTCCATCATCGCGGACTTTATTCGGATTCAGATCCAGCGGGCGATCACCTTGCCCCTGGCTAATTGGGCTTCCAGCCTGTTCAGTCCTGTTCCCGCCCAGGCCTTTCCTTTGGGCTCAGGTGATCTGCTGGGGGTCACCGCGAACGTAGCGCACAGCGGTGGCTTACTGGGTGCGGATGCGTTGCCTGCCAGACAGGTGGGCGCTGCGCACTTTGCACAGGCCAGGCGATTTCACACGGGTGGTCTGGTATCCGGGGAGGTGCCCATCATCGCGCGCCAGGGCGAGGCGGTGTTCACTCCTGGCCAACTGCGCGCCTTGGGTGGGATGGTGGGAGGTAGGGCTTCTGGCCGGCCCCAGGTCAACGTACAGGTGAACGTCATCAACCGCGCCGGTGGCGTCCAGACCCGGATCGAAGAGCAGCAGCAAGCCGATGGCAGCACACGGCTGGATGTGATCGTTGAAAAGATCGAGGCCTACATGTCTCGATCGATCGCGATCGGCAGCGGCCTGGCTCCAACGCTTGAGCGTCGCTACGGCCTCAATCCAGCGGCGGGGGTCTATCGATGAGTGCGGGTCTGGAGATATGGCCCGACACCTTGCCTCTGCCCCGGGTCGAAGGCTATACGCTTTCGGCGCAGCCCAACACCTTGCGAACCGAGTTGGAAGCCGGTGCTGCCCGTGTTCGGCTGCGCTCCCAGTCGCTGATCTACAAGGTGCAGGCGCAGTGGCGTTTTAGCCAAGAGGCATTTGCCGTGTTTGATGCCTGGTGGTTTCACCGGATCAACCAAGGGGTGGCTTGGTTTGCCATCCCACTGACGGCGGGTCTGGGCGTTCAACTGGTCCAGGCGCGATTTGTCTCGGCTTGGGACAGTGAGTTGCTCGGCGGTGGCCGCTGGCAGGTCAAGGCCCAGTTGGAAGTCCAGGACTTGCCTCGTCTTTCGTCTGATGAAACGGATGTGGCGGCGGCGCTGGGGCCAGGAGCCATCGAACTGGGCGAGCGCTTGCATGTATGGCTCCATCAGTCCCTGGCCGCTGCTGATTACTGGTAGTGGATGGGGGACCTGGGTGACCAAAGGAAGCCGTGGTCACAGACCCTTAAGAAGGAAGCACACATGACCCTCAAGACCCGACTCGATGATGCGGTGGGCACGATCGAGGGGGATGCACAGCTGCTGCACCAGATCGTTCATGGAAACGATCAGATGACGGTGTCCACCGAGGGTGGGCCCGTTAAAACAGTGGCCCATGTCATTCGGGAAACACGGTTTGAGCTTGATGCATCCCGCCAAGAGTTGACCGATCAGGTCGCAACAGCGACGCAGCAGGCCACCCAGGCGGCTCAATCCTCGAGCAGTGCGGCGGCCTCACGCGATACGGCCATCAGCCGTGCAACGGCTGCCAGTGATTCAGCCCTGAGCGCTGCGACGTCTGCTACGGCTGCTGCGGCATCGGCTGCCAGTGCCAGTACCAAAGCCACCGAGGCCAGCAGCAGCAAAACCGCGGCGGCGAGCTCACAGGCAAGCGCAGCCACCAGCGCCGCCAATGCAGCGAGTTCTGCAACGGCAGCCGCCAGTTCGGCGGCCACAGCGACGCAAAAGGCCAGCGACGCGGCTCAGAGTGCCACAACGGCCGCAAGCTCAGCATCGAGCGCGACCAGCAAGGCGGCGCAGGCTCAAAGCTCTCTGGCCTCCGCCCAGGCGCAAGCACAACTTGCAGCCGATTGGGCCCAGAAGACTGCTGCGCCCGTCGAGGGTACGGGCTACTCCGCCAGGTACTGGGCGGGTCAAGCGGCCAATTCAGCCGCCGTGGTGACCACCAACACGGTCATTCCTGCGGATGTTTTCACGGGTGATGGGGGCAAGACGGATTTCACGCTGAGCCACCCTGTGGCGTATCCGGGCGCCTTGCTGGTGACGGTCGCGGGGGTTCCGCAGGCCCCCATTGATGCCTACTCGGTTCCGGCTGCGACGACGCTTCGCTTCACCTCGGCCCCACCGGCGGGTGTGGGAATCAGCGTTCGGTACTTGGATAAGGAAGCTCAGTCGGGGGCGGCCACCGCTCAGGAATGGGCCAGCAAAACCGGTGGCGTGGTTTCGGGAAGTGCGGAGTATTCAGCCAAGCATCACGCCCAGGCTGCGTCAGCTAGCGCGGTTTCAGCTTCGACTTCTGCGGCATCCTCAACTAGCAGTGCCACAGCTTCGGCCGGGTCTGCATCCACCGCCGGGGCAAAGGCGGCAGAGGCTCAGACCTCTGCCACGAATGCGGCTGCATCTGCCAGTTCCGCCAGCACCAAGGCCAGTGAAGCAGCTACCTCGGCAAGCAATGCGGCTGCCAGTGCGACAAATGCCTCGGGCTCAGCGACCACAGCCGCGTCCAAAGCATTAGAGGCGACCAACAGTGCGGCAGCCTCGGCCAGTTCCGCCAGCAACGCGTCCAACAGTGCAGGCCTGGCACAAGACTGGGCGGCCAAGACCAGCTCGCCGGTCAGCGGCAGCGACTATTCGGCCAAATACTACGCGCAGTCGATTTCTGCTGCGTCGGCAACGGCTACTCAAAAAGCGCAGGATGCTGCAGCCAGTGCCACGGTCTCAAGTGGCTCTGCAGCCGGCGCGTCGACCAAGGCTTCGGAAGCCGCGACGTCAGCGACCCAGGCGGCGACCTCTGCCTCGACCGCCAGTACGCAGGCCGCTGCGGCAGCCACGTCTGCCACCAACGCGGCAAGCTCTGCATCGGCAGCATCGACATCGGCTGGGGCCGCGACCGGCAAAGCCAGCGAGGCTTCGAGCAGTGCAACGGCGGCGGCAACTTCTGCCAGCAATGCAGCATCGAGCGCCACGAGCGCCGCCAGTTCGGCTTCATCTGCCTCCGGATCGGCATCGACGGCATCGAGTAAGGCTACGGACGCATCGAGCAGTGCTCAGGCGTCGGCAAACTCCGCCGCCAACGCGGCGGCCAGTGCCACGGGTGCTGCTGCATCACTGACCGCTGCCCAGTCTCAGGCCGCAATTGCTTCGGACTGGGCTCAGAAGACAACGGGCACCGTCGATGGCACTGGCTACTCGGCCAAGTACTGGGCCGGGCAGGCCGCTGGGTCAGCCGCTGCAGTGACGGCCAACACCGTGATTCCGGCCGACGTGTTCACGGGTGACGGTGACAAAACCGACTTCACCATCAGCCGGCCCGTGGGTTACCCGGGCGCGCTCTTGGTCACGGTGGCAGGGGTGCCGCAGGCGCCTTTGGATGCCTACACCACGCCCGCGACCACCACGCTGCGGTTTTCCTCGGCCCCAGCCAGTGGCGTGGTCATCAGTGTGCGGTATCTGGACAAAGAGGCCCAGTCTGGGGCAGCAGCGGCTCAGGAATGGGCAAACAAGACGACGGGCCCTGTGTCGGGGGCAACGGAATATTCGGCCAAGTATTACGCGCAGTCCATTGCATCGAGCGCAGCGACGTCCAGCCAGCAGGCGAGCAGCGCAGCGAACTCGGCAACCGCCTCGGCAAACAGCGCAACGGCGTCGGCCAATTCGGCAACCGCCTCAGCGGCTTCAGCCACCCAAGCGCAGAGCTACATGAACCAGGCCCAGGGCTATGCCGCTGCAGCCGGTGGTTCGAGCGTTGGCCCCCAAGTGTTTACAGGCAATGGCTCTGCGACGGACTTTGGCTTGAGCACGGCCGCGTCGAGCGTCCACAAATTGATTGTGACGGTCAATTACGTGGTCCAGGACTCCTTGGATGCCTATGTCTTGGCCAACTCCGGATCCACATTGCGTTTCACATCCGCACCTGCCGCCAACGCGCGGATCGTGGTGCGCTACATCTGAAAAGGAAAAACCATGGCGATTACGCGCATCCCGAAGGCGGGGTTGGACGATGCTTTGCAGTCGGAAATCAACGCCAAGCTGGACAAGTCCGGTGGCACCATGACCGGCTCCATCACGATGACCAATGGCGCGCTGTTCAAGAGCAGCGTCGGTGGTGATGACGCCCGCAACACGGGCTACAAGATGGTCGATGGCCAGGACCTGGGCGAGATGAACCGATCGAGCCAGTACTACGACGACCGGGCCGGCAACTGCAATGGCTACCTCCCCAACGGGAACTGCGCCGGCAACAGCACCTGGAATCCGCCCAACGGCAACTGGTGGACCTGGGGCGTCAGTGGCGTGCCCACAAGCAACTGCGCCAACTGGGGCAGCTATGACGGCGCGGGCGGTACCAGCCAAGCTTTCACGGCCGTCTCCGTGGGCTTTAACTACGACGGTTACTACGAAGCTGCCAACGAAATCGGTGGATCCGAGTTTCGCCGGTGGTTCCGCAATTGCAACTGTGGCGCATTCAATTGCCGCACGAACTGCAACTGCAACTGCGCCTGCTGTGGCTGCTGCTAGGGAGGGGCCCCATGAAGGTTTTCATCACCCGGCCTCCCGCCTATGCCAGCTCGCCCGACCATGTGGTGCGCGTTACGGTCGACCCCCCGGCAAAGCGGGTGGACGTCGAGATGCTCATCGTCTTCTCGCCAAACCCCAGTGAGGTCATCGCTGATGACGGCATGATCCTCGAGAGCTCCGGAAAGCATTACAAGCTCATTGCTGCCAGCACATTCGACTATGAGCTGCTCAAAAAAAGCACGGGATGGGCAGATCGACAGGCGTGGCATCTGACCTTCCGCTGGGATGCCCGAGCGTTCACCGATCCCATCCCCCTGTACACCTATTCGATGGCGACCAAGATGTCGGCGCCAGAGTTGTCACGAACGACCTACCAAAACAACCTGTCCGTCGGATTCGTCGTGCCCTTTGCCGACTCGACCTTTGATGAGTGCGCGGTGACGGTGAACATCAATCCGGATGTGAACAAGGGCGACTGCGTGGTGGTGGGTGTTAACCCCGCTGATGTGGAAAGGACCGACTACTCGGCCAGTGCCCAGGTGCGTGAACTGATCCTGCTCCCCGGAGTTCAGATCGCCGCACCGCAGGCATGCACTCCAGACGGGCTGGTTGATGTGGATGTGCAGGTAGTCGATGCCAATGATCAGCCCATATTGCGTGACGCAGAGATCTACCTGGAGGCGGTCAATGGCTACCTACCCAAAACCCGCGTCAAAACGGTGGACGGGAGGGCCCGTGTGCCGTTCATGGCTTGGGGATTGGTTGCAGGTGATTCGGCACGCATCAAGGCCGGGTTCAAGTACTTCAGCGGTGCTGCAGATGCCGTCATCCAGATCCGCTAGATCCGCCATCAAGGACTTGTTCGGAGCGCGGGTCTACGTCGGTTCGCACCCCTTCGAGCCTCAGGTCATGCAGCAGATGCAGGACCAAGCCCTGGATCTGCATGAACGCCTGAACCCACACGGCATGCCCTGGTCCAGGTCGAGCCGGGAGAGCCTGCACGCCATAACCGTATTTGAAAGCGTCTGCCGTCTGATTGAGCAGGTGGTGGCGTCCCAGTACAGCTGTGAGGTAGTCGCCATGTCGGGGCGAGAGGTGGTCATTCGTGACGGTCAGGCTTTACCCCTGCATTGCGAAGCAGCCGATCTCTCGGCCGTTTATGTCCTGAGCCACCATGCCACGCCTGATCCCGCGCAGTCTGACTACGCAGGGGCCTTTGTCTTGGTCAACCCAAGTGGTCCGCACGGCTTCAAACAGCTGCCATGGGAAGGCCTGCGGTCGGAGCTGGTTTACCTGCAGCCCGGAATGCTTTTGATCTTCCCCAGCTATCTGGCGCATCACACCCATCCCTACAACGCCCTTGAGCCAGCCATCGAGCTTCACTTCGAGCTTGATGTGGCCCCACACCATGCCCATCCACGTTCACGACAACCCAGTTTCCCCCGAACTCTGTGAGGCCGCGAGAGTCTGGCTAATGGATCAGAACCCGATCTTCGGTTGGCGCGCTCATGCCAAGGCTCAAGGGGTCTTCTGGCATCGCAACTTCGTGCTGCCTGGCCTTCACCCGCATCACTACGAGGCAGGTGCCTGGAACCCTGCCATGACCTACGAAGCTTTTGTGGCTTCGGGCAGCCCGCTGGCAAGAGTCGCCGAAGCGCTTCGCCTGCAGCATTTCGCGGGGCGACCGCTGACGCGCATCTGGGCCAATTTCCAATCCTTTGGAGATGAGTCGGCGTTCCACCGAGATTTCCCGACGCAGTTCGCCGCCACGGCGAAAACGGCCGTTTGGTATCCAGTTCAGTGCTGGGATCGGGACTGGGGAGGTGACTTCGTCACCCTGAGTGACCAGGGAGAGATCGATGCATGTGTCTTGATCAAGCCCAACCGACTTGTCGTGTTGGGCGGCACGCAAACCCATGCAGCACGTCCGATTTCGCGCTACTGCCCTGCGCTGCGCATTGCGGTTTCCTTTGCCAGTGAGATCGCAAGTGACGGGCAACCAGGAGAGGAAACCCAAGGGGCGAACGCAGGTGGCGTGGCGCAAGGAAATGAGGTGACCCATGCTTGAGCACCTTTGGAGTACACCCGTGCTTCATGAACGCTCCCCGTTCACGGCCGAAGAGATCAACAGTCTCAATGAGTTCACGACTGAACGCTTCGTTAACCACAAGGTGAACCCGCCAAAGCATGCCCTGCCAGATGTGTCCGTGAAGTTGCGCACCCAGCTGAACCTGTTCCAGGCCGAGCATGAAGCGCATGCGCCAGCAGTCTGGTCAACCTTTAGGCGTTGGGTCGACCGCACCTACCGCCGTTATCTGCAGGATGCTCATGGCGTTGGTAATGCGGACGAACTGGCGGTGCTGGCTCGCTGTATCCCCGTTTGCTACCGCAAGGGGATGCGGGCACAACCCCACTACCACCACACGGGCGACCATGTGCTGTGCCTGTACTTGGACTGCGGCAACGAGCGAAGTCCACCCGAAGACCGCGATTGGACGGTCGGAGATGGTGAGTTGATCCTTCAGGACCCCCGCCCCATGGCGGGGTTTCCATTTTGGGAGAAGGTTCGCTACATCGAGACTTTCCCCGGCCTGGTCGTTGTGCATCCCTCCCGGATTTGGCACGAGACCAATCCCTTCAATGCGCCCAGCGGCGAGCGCACCTTGCTGGTCGTGACCCTGCGCGTTGCATCCCACAACTACACCGAGCTTTACACCCCGCTGTGAAGCGATCCAAAGGTCCCCATGATTGAAAAAACCATAGAAACAGTGGATGACGAACACGTCATCTTGACTGTGACAGTGCTCGATGGCGAGCGCATTCGCTCGCGTCGGCAGTACCACCTGGCCAAGCTTGAGCACCAAAGCGCCGAAGAAGTTTGCCGAGCGGCCTGTCCCGAGGCCTTTGCCGATTCCTTTATCGAAGAGTCTGTGGCTCGGACGGGAGGACAGTAATGGCCAGATTCAATCTGCATGCGCGCAACCGCGCAGGTGAAGCCATCACGCTCATCTACGACAACCAGACGAGCGAGTTGCTCGCGAGCGACTTCACGCCATGGCCTCTGCCCTATGTGGAAAAAGCCTGGTCGGCGGGACAGATCGAAGCGATCAGTCACATCCATCCGGTCAGCGAGAAAAAACCTGGGCGAAAAGAGCAACCCAAGGTGCTCAAGATCCAGTTGGGGCTGTCCTGCAACTATTCGTGTGACTATTGCAGCCAGCGCTTTGTGCCGCATGTATCTGAGACCGCGCCTGGCGATGTCCCAGCGTTCCTGAAACTGCTCGATGAGAGCTTGACTCAGGCTCCCCAGCGAATTGAGTTCTGGGGTGGCGAACCCCTGGTCTACATCAAGACCCTGCGTCCCCTGGCCGAAAGCTTGCGCGATCGCTACCCGCAGGCGGCGTTCAGCATCATCACCAACGGTTCTTTACTCAACCCAGAGATCAACGCTTGGCTGGATGCCATGGGCTTTGGCGTCGGTATCAGCCATGATGGTCCGGGCCAGTCAGCGCGGGGTCCTGACCCCCTGGAAGACGAGGCTAGTCGCACCGGCATTTTGGACCTGTACCAGCGCCTGGCACCGCAGGGCCGCATTTCGTTCAACGCCATGGTCCACCGGACCAACACCAGCAGAGAGGCGATTGCCAAGTTCTTCTTGCAATTGACGGGTGACGCATCGCTTTCCATCGGTGAGGGCGCCTTCGTGGATCCCTACGATGCCGGGGGACTGGCTCACTCCCTTCAGTCGAGCAGCGATGCGTTTGTCTTTCGCAGGCAGTCGCTGGATGAAATTCGAAGGGGCCGGATTGTGCACATGGATGTGGCCCGCCAGCGGATGCAGGAATGGGCACGCAGCATTCTGGAAAAGCGCTCTGCCAAGGGTCTGGGCCAGAAATGCGGAATGGATCGACCTGATCAACTGGCGGTCGATCTCAAGGGGCGCGTGCTGACTTGTCAGAACGTGTCTTCCGTCGCAGTGGCGCCCAACGGCCAGCCGCACCATGCCGGAAATCTCGCCGACTTGTCCAGCGTGGCGCTCAAGACCTCCACCCATTGGTCTAAACGCATGGAGTGTCCAGAGTGTCCTGTGCTGCAGGCCTGCAAGGGAGCCTGCATGTTTTTGGAGGGGCCGCTTTGGCAGGCTGCCTGTGATAACGCGTACTCCGACCATGTCCCGTTTTTTGTGGCGGCTGTTGAGCACCTGACGGGCTGTGCGGTCTACCGCATCGAAGACGTCGACGCGCTGTTGCCTGGGGACCGCATGGATGTCTTTGGATTGACAGCCGGACCCGAGCAAGAGCCGGCCCGTAGGGTCATTCCAATTGGAATCGACACCCGACAAGCTCCAGACCTCGGTGGGGAGAGACAAACAGTAGGGGGCGAAAGTGCCTGATGCATCCCTGTCCGAAGCCATCCGCGAGGCCTACGCCAGCGCACCCATCGATGTGGTGATCCTGCACACGCTGGAGTTGCGCCACCCGGCGTTTATCGACGAGGCTGGAAATCCAACGGCGATTCGGGTGGTGCGTGATCGGGTGGACCTCGTCGCCCGTCTCGAGCCAAACGCGCCAGTCAATCCAGGCCAAGACGTGCGCTTTGTGGCGATGGCCTTTGACTTGAATTTGCCTGCGGTCGATAGCATGCCTGTTCCTGAGGTCGAGATCACGCTGGATAACGTCACCCGGGAGGTGATGCGGCACCTCGATGCGGCGGTGCAATCGCAGCAGATGATCGAGGTGACCTACCGGCCCTACCTGTCCAATGACTTGTCAGGGCCGCAGATGGATCCACCGCTGACCCTGGTGCTCAGCTTCGTCGAGGCCAATCCGCTTCGCATCACGGCTCGGGCGCGCATGGTGGACATCGGCAACAAGGCCTTCCCCGGGCGAACCTACACCGCCAAAGAGTTTCCTGGCCTCACCCGTTAGTGGGCTCAACTTTCCATGGATGACAGCCAAAAGCAGCACCTGATCCGCAGGTGCATCGGCATGCCTTGGGTGGCCGGCGGTCGGGGGCCGTCCGCGTTCGACTGCTGGGGCCTTTTCCTGCACGTTCAGCGGGCGTGCTTTGACCGTTTGCTGCCGGAGATTCCGGTGGACGCCACAAATTTGCGGGCCATTGCCAAAGGGTTTCACTCACACCCGGAAAGGCAGCGGTGGGTTGCTGTAGAGCATTGCGAGTGCGTGATCAGTGGTGATGCTGTGCTCATGCGCCAATCGCGCCACCCCGTCCATGTGGGCGTCTGGCTTGAGCTCGATGGTGGAGGTGTATTGCACTGCATGCAGGGGGTGGGTGTGGTTTTTCAGCGCATTGAGCCATTGGCACTGCACGGCTGGCAGGTCGAGGGCTTTTACCGATTCAAGGAAGTTCAATGAGCGACGTCTCAGTTCGCGCTCCATCTGCTTCGGTCATCTTGCTGCGCAATCCCTTTGTGCCGTCTGATCGGGAAGTTTTTAGCGCCCCTGAACACTTAAGCATCTCCCAGTGGCTGAACGTCCAAGCACCTCAGGTCAGCGCGGCAGTGCGGTCGCAGCCCACCATCTGCCTCAAGAATGGTCACCCCGTGCTGCGGTCAGATTGGGCTGTGACCAAGGTGGAGGGCGCCATCATCTTTGTGGCTTTGCCCCAAGGCGGGGGAGGCGGTGGCGGGAAGAACCCGCTGCGGACCGTATTGATGATTGCTGTGATGGTGGTGGCCAACGTATATGGCGGCCCCCTGGCATCGGCTTTGGGATTCTCGGGATCGCTTGGCACCGCTGTCGCATCGGCAGGCATCGCATTAGCTGGCTCGGTCCTGGTCAACGCACTGGTGCCGCTGCCGACGCCCAATGTGCCGACAGCCGCAAGCTTCAGCGGCCCAAGCCCCACCTACTCACTTCAGGCGCAGGGCAACTATGCACGTTTGACCCAGCCTATCCCAGTGGTCTACGGCCACCATCTGGTGTTTCCAGACTTTGCGTCGACGCCATATGCAGAGTACGTCGATCATGATCAGTACCTGCACCAGCTGCATGTGATCGGGATGGGGGAATACGAGATTCACCAGATCCGGATCGAGGATACGCCGATTCAGTCATTTGCCGAGATTCAGGCTCAGCTCATCCTGCCTGGTGGGGTGAATACGCTGTTCAACCACGATGTCGTGACTGCGCCCGAGGTGGCTGGACAAGAGTTGATTGCGCTGGCCGACCCAGGCGGTGCTGTGGTTGGCCCCTTCACGGTCAACCCGCCGCAGACACAGGTGAGCCACATCGGTATCGATGTGTTGATGCTGCGTGGTCTTTACTACGCCAACGACGATGGAAGCTTGTCGGCCAAGTCGGTGCAATGGCGGGTGGAGGTGCGGCTGCTGGACGACGCTGGCGAGGCCACATCGGGTTGGTGGGTGTTGGCAGAGGCAAGCCACAGCGCGGCCACCGGTGAAAGCCAGCGGCTGTCATTGAAGTATGCCGTGTCTCCTGGTCGCTACCAGGTACGGATGACACGCTTGGACAGCAAAGACCCGAGCAGTCGCGCAGGGCATGAATTGCGGTGGGGCGAGGTGCGGGGTTACCTATCTGGCTCCAGCCTGCCGCAGCAGATGACGCTGCTCGCGCTGCGCATGAAAGCCACCGACAACTTGTCACAGCGTTCGAGCCGGATGGTCAACTGCCTGGTCACCCGAAAGTTGCCCACCTGGTCACCGCAGACCGGTTGGGCCAGCCCAGTCCCTACGCGCTCGATTGCTTGGGCGTTTGCCGATGCCCTGCGGGCGGATTACGGGGCAGGGTTGGCAGATGCGCGCATCGACCTGCAGGCGCTCTACCGATTGGATCAGCAATGGTCACTGCGGGGTGACCACTTTGATGCAGTGTTTGACCAGGGCTTGACCGTGTGGGAGGCCTTGGGGCGAATTGCCCGTTGCGGGCGTGCGGTGCCTTTCATGCAGGGCGGCATCGTTCGAGTGGTCCGGGATGAGACAAAGGCGTTACCGGTAGCGCTGTTCTCGATGCGGAACATCGTCCGTGGCAGCCTCAAGATTCAGTACATCATGCCCGGCGAGGAAACCGCTGACACGGTGGTCATGGGCTATGTGAATCCAAAAACCTGGAAACCTGATGAAGTCACCGTGGCCTTGCCTGGATCGGAGCAAGACCGCCAGGCCAAGGTGACGCTATTTGGCTGCACCAGCCAGGTGCAGGCGGTACGTGAGGGTAAGTACATCGCCGCTGCCAACCGGTACCGAAGGCGGCTCATTACCTTCACCACTGAGATGGAGGGCTTGATTCCCACCTACGGCGACTTGATCTCCATCAGTCATGACATGCCCAGTTGGGGCACAAGTGGAGAAATCGTGGGATTCGACACTGCCTCAAGGGCAATGACTACTTCTGTGCCGTTGCCGTGGGAGGAGGGCGCTGAGCACCACCTGGCATTTCAACAGCCGGATGGATCAGTGGCTGGGCCTTTCCTAGTTACGCGCGGAGTGGCGGATCACCTGGTCGTAGTGCCCTCAACTGCGTCGATTGACCTAATCGATGCCATAGCTGCCGGTTCCCCGCACTTTTCCTTTGGCATTGGCCAAACCTGGAGCCAACTGGCCCGCGTCATGGCCATCCGCCCTCGAGGAGAACAGGTTGAAATCGCCTGCGTGGTTGAGCATCCGCTGGTGCACACAGCAGACCAGTAAACCCCGACCTCCCAAATCACCCACCACCACCGGCCCGCCAGGGAAACCTGCGCGGGCCATTTGCTTTGGAGATAGCCCATGACAGAAAAACATCAATTCACCGAACCGGAGTCCGCCATCACCCTGCGCCCCGATGACCTGGATGACCTTCTCACCCGTGCCGCCGAACGGGGTGCCGAGCGCTGCCTGTCCCACCTCGGCCTGGAAAACGGCCACGCCGCCCGCGACATCCGCGAGCTGCGCGACCTGCTCGAGGCTTGGCGTGAGGCTCGCCACACCGCCTGGCAAACCATCATCAAGGTGGCCACCACGGGTCTGCTGGCTGTCATCGTGGTCGGCGCAGCCATCAAACTCAAACTGATGGGCGGTGCACAATGAACCCGCTGTTCACCACCCTCGCCCCCGGTCTGTTCGAAGCCGGTGCACGCCTCATCGACCGGCTTATTCCCGACCCCGCCGAACGTGAAAAAGCCAAGCTGGCGCTGCTGCAAGCCGAAGGCCAACAAGCCCTGCAGGAAATGCAGATCAGTTTGTCAGCCATCCTGGCCGAAGCCAACAGCCATGACCCGTGGACCAGTCGGGCGCGACCGACTTTTCTATACGTGATCTACGGTGTGATCCTGCTGTCGGTCATTGGCAGCATCATTGGCATCTGGTGGCCCGCCGAGGTGTTCCAGGCGGCTGAGAACCTGTCCAAGCTGCTCAACGCGGTACCGGAAAGCTTGTGGTGGCTGTTTGGTGCTGGCTACCTCGGTTACACCGGCGCGCGCAGCTTCGATAAGTGGCGGGGCACACCACGCTGACCCAGCGACAAATCAATCCCATCGAGGACCCCGTCTTCGTCATCTGTCTCTCATGGCAGTTGGCGAAGGCGGGGTCTTTTGTCGTTTGTGGCGCGCATTTCGGCAGCATTGACTTGGCTTTTTTCGCAAACAGCGCCTTCATCGGAGCATGAAGAATAACGACACTCGTTCCACCCTGATACAGGCCACCACGCTTAGTGCCACCGAGGTCGCTGATCGCATGGGCCTGACCACCCGAAAACTGCAAGACCTGCGGCTGCGCGGCATTGGCCCGCCCATCGTGCAGCAGGGCTTGTCCATTCACTACCTACCGGCCGATGTGCAGGACATCGAGCGGCATGAGGCCGCGATGCTGATCGAGCAGGTGCTGGCCTGTGATCGGCCGTTGACCTTGTTGCGGGCTATGGCGGAGCATGCAGGTTTCAAGCTCTCGCCCATCCTGCAGCAGGTCTCTGTGCCCGCTTCATCGCCAACCCCATCGCCAATCCCACAGCCATCACCGGAACCGCCAGCAGAGCCTTCACCACAGCCCACAGCTGCCACGTCACCCGTGCTGACCGTCATCAGCAGTGACGAAACCGCCCCACTCAGCACTGAGTCCTCAGCACTCAGCACTTTGTCCTGGTACCTCGTCCACACCAAACCCCGCCAAGAAGAAATCGCCCTGGCCAACCTGGAGCGCCAGGGCTACGAGTGCTACCTGCCGCAGATGCGCATCGAGCGGATCCGGCGGCGCAAGGCAGAAGTCGCCACCGAGGCCATGTTCCCCCGCTACCTGTTCATCCGGCTGGACAGCAGCGACCATGGCAAGAGCTGGTCACCGATCCGCTCCACCCTGGGGGTGAGCCAGTTGGTGCACTTCGGGGCCCGGGCGGCCAAGGTGGATGACACCCTGGTGGATCTGCTACGCCAGCGCGAGCGGGCTCTGCCCACCGAAGCCATGTTCCAAACCGGCGATTCGGTGGTCATCGCCGATGGCCCGTTCGCCGGCATCGAGGCCATCTACCAGACGGTGGACGCCGAGCGCCGCGCCTTCATCTTGTTGGAGATCCTCTCTAAACACGTGTCCATGCACATCGATTCCGGGCGCCTGCGCAAGGCCGGCTGAATCATCCGCGACCACCGTCGCTTTCTTCGCCTTATCTCTTTCTTTCTGCGCCGAACGCCTTGATACGTCTTGGCCTTCGAAGCAAACATGGCTCAAACGAACGAGCGCAAAAAGAACATGGCCACCACTTCCGAACCCACCCCCGAACCACTGTCAACCCAAGTTTCCACTCCCGCCTTCCGTGCCGCCCAGTACGTGCGCATGTCCACCGAACATCAGCAGTACTCCACGCATAACCAGGCTGACAAGATCCAGGAGTACGCCGACCGGCGCAACATTCAAATCGTCCGCACCTATGCCGACGAGGGGAAAAGCGGCCTGTCCATCGACGGACGCGCCTCACTGCAGCGGCTGATCGCCGATGTCGAATCCGGCCAGACCGATTTCAACCTGATTCTGGTCTACGACGTCAGTCGCTGGGGGCGATTTCAGGATGCGGACGAGTCGGCGTACTACGAGTACATCTGCAAGCGCAAAGGCATCGCGGTCGCCTACGTCGCCGAGCAGTTTGAAAACGACGGCTCGCCCGTCTCGACCATCGTCAAAGGCGTCAAGCGCGCCATGGCCGGTGAATACAGCCGCGAGCTCTCCGCTAAGGTCTTCGCCGGCCAGTGCCGATTGATCGAGATGGGCTTTCGCCAGGGCGGCCCCGCCGGCTTTGGCCTACGCCGGGTGCTCATCGACCAGGCCGGCCAGGTCAAAGGTGAACTCAAACGCGGCGAGCACAAGAGCCTGCAGACCGACCGGGTGATCCTGATGCCAGGGCCGGACACTGAAGTGGCCACCGTGAACCAGATCTACCGCTGGCTGGTCGAAGACGATTTGCCCCTGGCCGAAATCGTCAAACGCCTGAACGACCAGCCCGTCTACACCGACCTGGACCGCCGCTGGACCTACAGCACCGTGCGGCAGGTGCTGACGAATGAAAAGTACATCGGCAACAACGTCTACAACCGCCACTCCTTCAAGCTCAAGAAGAAGCACGTCGACAACCCGCCCGAGATGTGGATCCGCAAGGAAGGAGCGTTTGACGGCATTGTGCCGGTGGCCACCTTCATGGCCGCCCAGGAAATCCTGGCCGAGCGCAGCAAGAAGCTGACCGACGCCGAACTGCTCGACCACCTCAAAGCCCTATACGCCGAGTGCGGGCGCCTGTCAGGTTTCATCATCGACCAGGCCCCGGCGCTGCCCAGTGCGGCCACCTACATCCAGCGCTTTGGCAGCCTGACCCGGGCTTACGAGCTGGTGGGCTATCACTGCCCGCGCAGCACCGAGTTTCTGGAAATCAACCGCCGCCTGCGCCAGTTGCACCCAGAAATCATCAGCCGCACCGAGCACACCATCGCCGAACTGGGCGGCCACATCACCCGCGACGCCAAGACTGATCTGCTGACCCTCAACGACGAGCTGGTCATCAGCCTGGTGCTGGCCCGTTGCCAGACCGCCGCCAACGGCCACCAGCGCTGGCGAATCCGGTTCGATCCAGCCAAGTTTGACCCCGACATCACCGTCGCCATCCGGCTCGATGCCGCCAACACCCAGGAGCTGGACTACTACCTGCTACCCCGGCTGGATTTACCCGATCAGGAAATCCGCGTCAGCAACAAGAACAGCGCCGACTTCGAGTGCTTTCGTTTTGACGACCTGAACTTCTTCTACGGCATGTCGGAGCGGGAACGCCTGCAGCGCCGTGTCTGAACCCCATCCAGCAACCCCACTAGAAAGGAAGCCCACCCATGAACCCGAGTCCAACCCACCCACCCCAGAACAGGAGCCCCTCATGATGACCGGCACCCCCGACACCGTCACGCTCGTCCCCATCAACCGCATCGAGATCCTCAACTCCCGCGACCGCAACATGAAGGTCTTCGAGGAGATCGTGGACAACATCCGCGCCATCGGCCTCAAAAAACCCATCACCGTGGCCGAGCGCCCGGGTGACGATGGCGAGCCCCGCTATGTGCTGGTCTGCGGCGAGGGGCGTCTCAACGCCTTCCGCATCCTGGGCGAAACCCACATCCCCGCCCTGGTGGTGGACGTCACCGATGAAGACGCCTTCATCATGAGCCTGGCTGAGAACATCGCCCGGCGCGGCTACCGTCCGTTGGAGATCCTGGCCGACATCGAGGTGCTGCGCAAACGGGGCTACAGCGCCGAGATCATCATCCAGAAAACGGGCCTCTCACCCAAGTACGTCAAAGACATCGTCTTCCTGCTCGACCAGGGGGAGGAACGTCTGATCGAGGGCGTGCAGCGCGGCACCATCCCGCTCACCACGGCCCTGGAAATTGCCCGCGCCAACGAAAACGCCACCGAAGGCGACGGCCAGGCCAACCTGGGCGACCTGCTGCAAGAGGCCTACGAAAACGGCCAACTCAAAGGCCGCCAGATCATCGAAGCCAAGCGCCTGATCGAAAAACGCATGGAACACGGCCCGGCATCGCCCAACCGTGACCAGATCAAACCGCCCACTTCCAGCTACAGCCTGGTGCGCACCTACCAGCGCGAGGTCGAGCGCCAGCGCAAGATGGTCCTCAAGGCGGAGCACGCGCACCAACGCCTGCTCCTGGTTGTGCAGGGCCTCAAAAAACTGTTCGCTGACGAGCACTTCGTCAACCTGCTGCGCGCCGAGGGTCTGGACACCCTGCCCAAATACCTGGCCGAACGCATCAACACCCTGGGCAGCGTCAGCACACCCGACCACCCCGAACCCGAAGGAGCCACACTGTGAATACTGCACGCCAAGCCAACCACCACGCTCCGCACAGCAACCTGACTGAGATGTACCCCGGCATATACCGCCCAGGCGGTGGCACCGGTGAAGTCGACGATGGCCCCAACTTACTGAACCTACCAACAGGCCCCCTCAACACCCTGCTGGGCTTCGAGCTGGAGACCTACCAGATCCCGCTGGACCAGTTGCTGCCCAGTAAGAAGGTGCCGGACGGCGTCATGAGCACCCGCAAGTACAAGCAGATCGTCTCCAGCATCAACGAGGTGGGGCTGATTGAGCCGTTGTCCGTCATCCAGCCCGACCGCAAAAAGCCCGAGTACCTCGTGCTGGACGGTCACCTGCGCGTGCTAGCCCTGAAGGAACTGGGCATGAGCGTCGGGCCATGCCTGCTGGCGCTCGATGAAGAGAGTTACACGTACAACCATCGAATAAATAGACTCTCCACCGTTCAAGAGCACTACATGATCCGCCGCGCCATCGACCGGGGCGTGAGCAAGGAACGGCTGGCCCGGGCGTTCAACGTCAACCTCAGCTCCATCAACCGACGCATCAACCTGCTTGAAGGCATCTGCCCCGAGGCCATCACTCTGCTGCAAGACAAGCAGTTCACGCCTGACGTGACCCGCATCCTGCGCAACATGAAGGCCGCCCGCCAGGTGGAGGCGGTGGAGCTGATGATTGCCAGCAACACCATCACAGTGGCACATGCCGAGGCCCTGCTGAAAGCCACGCCGCCCGAGCAACGCACCGACGTGAAACCCGCCGAGCGGGAAAAGAAGACCGCGCCCATCGAGCAGATTGAAAAGCTCCAAAAAGAGATGTCTCAAGTGCAGGAGTCTTACACCCAGGCAGAAGAGAACTACGGATCCGACCTGCTCAACCTGGTGGTGGCCAAGGGCTACCTCACCAAGCTGCTGGCCAACGGGGCCGTCAAAAGCTACATCGGCCGTCACGAACCCGAAATCCTGACCCACCTGGAGCTGGTGGTGAACACCGTCAGCATGGAAGAGGCGGTTCAGCAGCAACAGCACGCAGATGCAACCGAGCCAGCAGCCCAGACCGTGCCGATGTAGCAAAAAACTTTTAGGAAAGCTGGCGGCAAGCTAGGGTTAACCGGTACAATGTTCAGGTTTATACACTTGGCAAAACTGATACCTCATTTGCCATCTATACCCCCTGACCGCGCTTGCCGAACGTGATACGGCATGGCGGTAGCGTGCCCAAACAGCTACCAGACCCTTCCCCCGATGGAATCCGAAACGATCAACGCCCGAACCACCGTTAGCCGGCAGTCCAAGATCCAGGAAGACACCTACTACCGTGTCATGCGGTTGTTGCAAGGGCAGCCCGACATGAGCCAGCGCGACCTGGCCGACAAAGTGGGCATCAGCCTGGGTGCGCTGAACTACTGCCTCAAGGCGCTGATGGACAAAGGCTTTGTGAAGCTGGAGAACTTCCAGAACAGCAAGCACAAGTTCAAGTACGCCTACATCCTCACCCCGGCTGGCATGGCGCAGAAGGTGGCCATGACTGGGCGCTTCCTTAAACGCAAGCTGGAGGAGTATGAAGCGCTGAAGAACGAGATCGAGGCGTTGAAGGCTGAAGTGAGTGATGACCAGGCCGACGGCCAGAAAACTCAGAAAGCATGATTCAAATTACCCCTACCACCCGCAGCCTATCAACCTCACCAACCAAGCTGCTGCGCGACAAGGAATGAAAGCAGGCCAAGAGCGAGACAGACTGGCAGCAACGGAATGGCGTACATGACAGTGAGCCATCTTCGTTCGTCTCAAAAAAATATGGCTGCTCCCATTATTTCCACAAACTGTGATTGTGAACAAGGCTCGGCAATCTAGAGCCCTCAGACGTCGAATCGCTTCATACTGCTGGCGTCAGTAAATAAAAAATTAATGTCTAACAATTTTTCTCTTCTAAATAAAGCGAAAGCCGTAAGAGATATATCGCTACTTTGGCTCGGGTCATTACTTGGTGCCACTTGTGCTTTTTTTATGCAAGTGCTTCTGGCAAGATCACTTGGCCCGGAAGCATATGGGGTTTTTTCTTCCGTATTGTCCATGGCAAGCTTATTGGTGCCTTTTGCCGGCTTTGGCGTTGCGCAGTACTGGTTAAAGGAGTTTGGAAAAGAGGGTTGGGGGGCAATAAGGTTTATTCGGCCTTCATTAATAATAATTTTCATGAATACTTTATTTGTTATCATATTGATTGTGCTCTGGGCAATGCTCGGTCCTCATAGCAAGACTGTGGAGACGGTTCTACTTATTATGACTCTTTATATAGTTGGCCAGGTAGCAATTGAACTTGTGGCAAGCAAGCTACAGTTAGAGGAAAAGTATTTGTCTTTGGCTATTTGGCAATTGATACCCCACGTCGTTAGGTTGCTATTGGTATTCAATGCGATAGTCTGGATGGGGGAAAACTTTTCAGTACAAGGCGTTGCATATATATTTGCAGCAGTTGCCGTTTGTTTGATATTTATTGGATTTAAAATGATGACAAATATGGCCCGCGGCCTCTTGGATTTGAAAGGTCACTCAGTCGCAAGTTCTGCATCAAGTGCGAGTTTGCCAACGATTAGGAATGTTTTGAATAATGCTTGGCCATTTGGCTTGGCCGGTGTTTTTCATCTAATTTACTTTCAGAGCGACATCATCCTAGTTAAATACATAACTGGCGATGACGCAGCAGGCTATTACAATGTTGCCTTTACGGTAATGGTCGGCGTTTTACTCTTGCCCGGTATAATCTACCAAAAATTTCTTTTGCCAAAAATGCATCGTTGGGCACATTATGATAGAGGACTTTTTTACAAAGTATATCGACAAGGCAACATTGTGATGCTGGCACTTGGAATCATTGCCATGACCTTGATCTGGTTACTTGCTCCTTTAATAATCACAACAGTATTTGGTGCTAGCTATAGCGAAGCAATTGAACTGTTAATGGCTCTTTCCCTATCTGCACCTATCCTATTTGTGGCAAGCAGTGTAGGGGCAACACTTGTGACGCAAGAACACATGAGAATTAAAGTCAAATTGATGGGCATCGTTGCAGTACTCAACATTGGATTAAATTTGATATTAATACCGAATTACGGTGCACTTGGTGCTGCGATAGCAACAGTAACATGCAATATTGTCTTACTGATTCTATTTTATTATGTTTCAGAGAAGAAAGTTTTTGAACGACCACTCAGGCAAGGCTGAATGAATATGGGAAGGCCTGTTCAATGAGCCGCAAAGGGGTCTTTTGGGATAATGCGCTCTCGGAGGGCTTCTTCAGCAGCTACAAGAATTCGCGGGCGCACACCCCTCTACGAATCACAAGAAGTGTATATTGCTGATGCCTTCGACTACATCGAGCCGTTCTACAACCGCAGGCGCAGGTACTCCACGCTCGGCGACGCCTTTTCGCAGGAACTAGATCAGGTCCAGGCATGAACTGGATTTACGTGAAAATGACGAGGAATTTGAAGACACAAAACAGAGAGAAACACATATACATGTTAATCAAAATCGAACTTCAAATTTAAATGCGCGCGTATTTATTAAATGGCAAATTTACATGTTAAACAGTCGACTATAGAGTCAAAGTAAAGGTTGGAATATGTGGCAAAGAATTCGGAAATACGGAAGAGTGGCAAACGCAGCATTTGGTTTTTTATATGACTTCAAACGTTATGTTCTTTATTCCGCGTGGAATGCAGATATGAGAGACAGGGAGACTCGAAACTACCATATGGCTAAGCTATATCATTCTTTAGAGAAAAGCTTAAGCTTTAAAGAACGCAGTTTAAATTCAGGATGGACCGCTGCGAATTTAACACTTGACACTATCAAGATAGCCGATGGTCTCAATGATTACGGTTTTCACGATAAAGCTGCTTTAATTGCATTGAAAAATTTCATTGAACACCCTGACAATGCCAAAAATCCATGCGCCAGTTTGATAAAACGAGAGATTGAAAGTCTTGATCGGTCTGGAGAAGGACAGCATGGCGCAATCCGGTTGAAAGATTTGGACTTTTCTAGAGGGGTATTGAATGATCCTGAAGCATTTTTTTTATCCAGATACTCACTTCGGGAATTCAGACAAGAAACAGTGCCTTTCTCTCAGTTAGCGCGTGCTATATCTTTAGCTATGAAAACCCCATCAGTTTGCAACAGACAGGCTTGGCATGTTTATCATACCTCAGATTCAGAAGTGGTGTCCCGCGCCATGTCATATCAGCAAGGCAATAGGGGGTTTGGTCATAAGGTACCTAACCTCATGATAATTACGACTGATTTAAAGGCATTTATGCCCGGTCAGGAACATTATCAACACTGGATTGATGGAGGCCTTTTTTCAATGTCTTTGATTTATGCTTTACATGCGATTGGTATCGCTTCTTGTTGCTTAAACTGGAGTCAATCGCCAGGCAACGATCAAAAGCTTCGCGCAGCTTTTAATATTAAACCAAATCATACAGTGATAATGATGCTGGCGTTTGGCTATCCTGAAGAAGAAAATAACGTATGTGTCTCGGCTAGACGTCCATTCGATGAAATACACACCAAACTTGAGGTGCGTAGTGTTAGGGGGCTACGATGAAACGACTAGCACTGATTACACTGCAAAATGCGAATAACTATGGCGCTGTATTGCAGACATTCGCCATGCAAAAAGTACTCGGCAATTATTGTAAAGTGGTCGTTTTGAATTATGAAAACCGCCACATTTCAAGAAGTTTTGACCTGATACGTATTACACCAACTTTGCGCGGAATACTTGGCGTAGGTAAGGATGTTCTACGAATTTTTCCGCGTTATAGGGCTATCAAGAAATTCAAGCAATTTATAACCTCTCACTTTCGACTGACTACACCCCTAAGCTCAAATGAACTGGTGCAAGGCAAGGCTGGCGGGTACGATGTTTACATAGCCGGAAGTGACCAATTATGGAATCCGATGTGTGTCAGCCAAAGCGGACAATTGGATCTACATTATTTTCTAGATTTTGCACCAGATACAGCAAGGAAAATATCGTATGCTTCGAGTGTTGGCGGCTATCAGTTCACAGCAGAAGAGTCAATTACCATCAAGAAGAATTTGTCGAGCTTTTATCGAGTTTCAGTCAGGGAAAAAAATACCCAGGAATATTTAGTGAATATTCTTGGTAAAAAAGTCGCACATGTATTGGACCCTACACTACTGTTAACGAAGCAGGATTGGCTAACATCTCTGAATATTTCGCCAACAGTAAATGTTAAGGAAAAGTACATTTTGTTGTTCACGGTTCCAAAGGTAAAGCTGATAAGAAATGCTGTGGATTATTTTGCGAAAAAACTTGGTTTAAAAGTTATCGCACTTGATCAAGGTTTGACAGCAGGGGCGAAAGTTGATGAGCAGTTCAGGGATGCGGGGCCAATTGAATTTATTGATCTGATCGCAAACGCGGAGTTTGTAATTACGGATTCATTTCACGGTACATGTTTCGCTCTAAATTTCGAAAAGCCATTTATTGCTGTTACCGCTGGTAAACATGCAAACAGGATTGAAAGTCTGCTCACCTTGGTAGGACTAGAGCAAAATTTAGCAGTAACAGAAGCGGATTTCGATAGAGCAAATCTCAAACCGGACTTTTCAGGTCCAATAGAAAAGCTAAATTCGGCAAGAAAATGGTCTATGGAGTTCATTGAAGACGCTTTGCGCTAGCTATATTAACCACAGTTCCCGCAAGTAGATTATGCATATGATTTTTTCCTCGTCGATTGTTGCACTTAAGATCTTCGTTGCATTGTTTGCCTTGCTTTTTCTGCCCTCTTTCTTATATGTTGGGTCATCTGCTTCATCCATGGCATGGGGGGTTTTTATTTCGACCCTCATAATTGTTTTGTTTTTTTTTAGATCGCAAGCTAAAGTTCAACTTGTTTGAGTTTAATTTTGTTTTTGCAATAATATACAGTTTATTTGCTTATCAACTTCTAATATTTATATTTGGCGAATATCCATCAACACAAAAGACTTATATGTCGGGTTTGTTGATAGTCATCGTCGTCCTGTCTTTGTTGTTCTTTGCGTCCGCATTAAAGAATATTGGTCACTTGCACTTGACTAAAGTGTTAAGTGTTGTAACTGTTATTTCGCTATTCATAGGATTTTCGTCTTTTGTGTTTGATATAACCTTTCTAAATTACGATCGATTTGCAAAATCCGTTTTTCCTTACGCTGAGCCCAGTCACTATGCAATATCGGTTTGTCCAGTCTTGTTTTCGACTGGATTTCTTGTATCCGAACGGGCTCGTGTCATTATGACTTTGTCAGTCTATTGTCTTGCATTGTTGTTCCCTAGTGTGATTTTGCTAGTATATGCGGTGTTGATGACATTTTTTTATTTCAATAAAAACTTTTTAAAGGCGTTGGTGTTAAATGTTATCGTTATTGTCTTGCTGTATTTTATTCAATTATCAGAAGTCGGTTTGTACTTCACGGATAGATTAAGTTTAAGTGCCGATTCGGCGAATCTCACGTCGTTAGTCTATCTTCAGGGCTGGGCTGATATGGTTATCTCGCTAGAAAATTCTGGTTATCTTGGTGTCGGATTTCAGAATATGGGCATATTAGCACCGAGTGTTTATGGCGAGACAATTTATGCCCTTGCTGGAGATTATAAGAATCGTGAAGATGGTGGGTTCTTAGCAGCTAAGATCGTTGCCGAGTTTGGGGTCTTAGGCGTGATCATCATTTTGTTTTATCTAAAATATTTTTTTAGATCAATCAACTTGCTATGGCATTGTGTCAGACACGTAGGTTTTAAACAACACTCGGTACTTTTATTTTCTAACGGGGTAATCGTTGCCTTTTCAGTAGAGCTTTTTGCAAGAGGATACGGATATTTCTCACCTGGATTTTTTCTGTTTATTACTTCAGTAATGATTGCCGCAACAACCAAAAGATCCCTGTCTGTTGTCGATAGGCGTGGTTAAAAATGAATAAACCAAGAATTTTATTGTTCGTTGGCTATTATTTCCCTGGTTATAAAGCGGGTGGCCCGTTAAGGACCATAAGTAATATGGTTGATTTATTGGGTGATGAATTTGAATTTTTGATTATCACCCGCGATCGCGACCTTTGCGATACAGTTCCATATGCTAATCTGATTTTGGACGAATGGGTTGAACACAACAACACTAAAGTGCTATATGTTTCACTGCATAACACAACGATCAAGTATTTCTTGCGAGTAATCAAGAATACTGATTTTAATGTGTTGTATCTAAATAGTTTTTTCGATTCCAAGTTTTCAATTTGGCCGTTGATTGCTAGACGTTTATGTTTTACAAAGCGTTGCCCGGTTGTTTTGGCGCCTCGTGGTGAATTCTCTGCTGGTGCATTGGCATTAAAGCCTGTTAAAAAACGATTTTTTATATTATTTGCGAGATGGTTAGGCTTGCATCGCGACGTTGTTTGGCAGGCATCAAGTGAATTTGAAAAATCTGACATTATTTCTGCTTTAGGCGTCGATCCCGCAAACGTATGGATTGCTAAAGATTTGCCTTCTAAAGGTGTGGTAAGGACTAGTAGTAAAAAAGAGAATTCAGGTTCCAGCCTTAAACTTGTGTTCTTATCGCGTATATCGCCAATAAAAAATTTGGATTTTGCACTTAAGGTCTTAATAGGCGTAAAATGCTCTGTTGTTTTTGATATATATGGACCGATAGAAGATCAAGCGTACTGGAGTGTTTGTCAAGAGATAATATCTAGATTGCCGACAAATATTCAAGTTAAGTATTGTGGCTCGGTTAATCCTGATCAGGTTGGTGAGATATTTGCTGATTATGATTTGTTCTTTTTCCCGACCAAGGGCGAAAATTATGGACATGTAATTGCCGAGTCTCTGGCTGTTGGTACGCCTGTACTGATTAGTGATCAGTCGCCTTGGCGCGCATTAGGAGATGATAAGTTAGGGTGGGATTTGTCGCTAAATAACGATGCTCTATTTGTGCAGAAGATTGAAAGTCTCTCCAGGATGGGTCATGTTGAGCGGTGTGCTTGGCGGAAGCAAGTGGCGGAGGTCGCAGTGACAAGAATTCATAGTCAGGATGATGTGAACGATAATAGAGCATTGTTTAAGTACTCGGTAACTTTGCAATCCAATTAGGCAATCCTTAGAAAATAGAATTTTAGCGACAAGGTTATGTTTGATAATCGGGTTCTGAGGCTGCTCGTACAAAACTCGGAGTCGGACTTGTGTCGCCCTTCGATATTTTGCGTTTATTGCTCGATTGTCTTCGGCATTTCATTGTATGCGTGTTATTGTTGAGAATATTGATGGTATGGCACTGTTCGCGGTGCCAATAGTTGCTATTCCCGGTCTTCACACAAGGAGTATTTAAGTGTTTTCAGATAAAATTCTGCTTATCACCGGTGGGACCGGCTCATTTGGTAATGCTGTCCTGCGTCACTTTCTTGATTCTGACTTACGGGAAATTCGTATTTTCAGTCGGGACGAAAAGAAGCAGGACGACATGCGCAAGAAGTACAAGAGCGATAAGCTCAAGTTCTATATTGGCGATGTCCGCGACTTTCAATCGGTATTGAATGCCGTGCGGGGTGTTGACTTCATTTACCATGCCGCAGCACTCAAGCAGGTGCCCTCATGCGAGTTCTACCCGCTTGAAGCGGTCAAAACCAACGTCTTGGGTACCGAGAATGTCTTGGAGGCGGCCGTCCAGGCAGGTGTTAAACGAGTGGTGTGCTTGAGTACTGACAAGGCCGTGTACCCCATCAATGCCATGGGCATCAGCAAGGCGATGATGGAAAAGGTCATCGTGGCCAAGTCACGGTCTAGCAATAACACAGTCATCAGTGCGACCCGGTACGGCAATGTGATGGCATCGCGTGGTTCAGTCATCCCTTTGTTTGTGAATCAGATTCGTGCCGGCCAGCCCATCACCATCACCGACCCGGCCATGACCCGCTTCATGATGACGCTAGACGACGCGGTGGACTTGGTGTTGTTTGCCTTTGAGCATGGGCGTCCGGGTGAGATCTTTGTGCAGAAGGCACCCGCGGCGACCATCGAGACGCTAGCTAAGGCCCTGACTGGTTTGCTCGGCGTTCCCGACCATCGCATCGATGTAATCGGTACTCGGCATGGCGAGAAGCTCTTCGAGGCACTTCTTAGCCGTGAAGAAGTGGTTGCCGCTGAGGACTTGGGTGACTATTACCGCGTTCCGCCAGATCTGCGCGACCTTAACTACGGCAAATATTTTGAACAAGGGGAAGCCAAAATTTCCCAGGCGGTCGAATACACGTCTCACAACACAACTCGCTTGGATATGAAGGGCATGCAAGCCTTGTTGATGAAACTTCGCTTTATGCAGGGAACGGTAAGAGGCGAGCATGTTGAGCCCGAAGAGTAATCCTGTTTTCTCCGTTTCAAATTACTGAAGGCGTTCATCACGATGCACTCCTATAGAAAACGTGTTCTTGTGATCGGGGCTTCTGGCATGTTGGGCTCGACTTTGTTTCGCGCTTTCAGCAGAGATCCCGATCTTCTAACGTTCGGGTCGGTTCGCGAGGCGAGTGCCAAACGACATTTCGCGCCTGAACTACACGATGCACTCATCCCGAACGTTCATCTGGATGGTGAGTCTGGACTATTGACTGCTTTTGCTTTAGCCAAGCCAGATGTGGCGGTCAATTGCATTGGCATCATCAAGCAATTACCTAACGCCAATGATCATCTTGAGAGTTTGGCAATCAATGCCACTTTGCCCCATCGTCTCGCCAAGTACTGCGACGCGACGGGGGCAAGATTGGTGCATTTCAGCACTGATTGCGTATTTTCAGGAAAGCAGGGGAACTACAGGGAAGAAGATTTCCCTGATGCCTACGACTTGTACGGCCGCTCGAAGCTTTTGGGTGAAGTCGCTTACGAAAATAGCGTCACACTCCGCACTTCGATCATAGGGCATGAGCTTGATCGCTCTAAAAGCTTGGTTGACTGGTTTTTAAGTCAATCCGGTGAAGTGAAAGGATTTACCAAAGCGGTTTTCTCTGGCTTGCCAACCATTGAGGTTGCGCGAGTGGTCAAGGAGTATGTGATACCGAACGTCAACCTGAGTGGTTTGTTCCATCTGTCGGTTGATCCAATCAATAAGTACGACTTGTTAAATCTTGTCGCCAGTACGTATGGAAAGTCGATCAATATCACCCCAGATGATAAGTTGGTGATCGACAGGTCACTCAACTCGGATCGGTTCCGTACAGCCACGGGCTTCAAGCCAAAACCCTGGCCCGAGCTGATCAAAAAAATGCACCAAGAGTACTTGCTAACACATTAAATTAAGGCACTGGCAATGATAAAAAAAATGAAGGTCATGACTATTGTCGGTACCCGACCTGAGATTATTCGGCTTTCTCGTGTTGTTGATAAGCTTGACCGCTACTGTGACCATGTGCTGGTCCACACAGGTCAGAATTTTGACTATGAGTTGAATCAGGTTTTCTTTGATGATCTGGGTATGCGCAAGCCCGATCACTTCCTCAACTCTGCAGACGGGAGCAGTAGCGCCGCGCAGACCATTGGCAACGTGATTTCTGCGGTGGATACTGTTCTGGCAGCCGAGGCGCCTGAAGCAGTGTTGATCTTGGGGGACACCAACAGTAGTTTGGCTGCCATCCCCGCCAAGCGCCGTAAGGTGCCGGTGTTCCACATGGAAGCGGGGAACCGCAGTTTTGATCTTCGGGTGCCAGAGGAAATCAATCGCCGTATCGTGGACCATACGGCAGACATCAACCTCACCTATAGCACCATAGCGCGTGACTACTTGCTACGCGAGGGTCTGCCACCCGACCAAGTGATTAAAACCGGTAGCCCGATGTTTGAGGTGTTGCACCACTACATGCCTCAAATCAAAAGCTCGGATGCGTTGGAGCGGCTTGGACTAAATGCTTCCGCGTACTTTGTAGTCAGCGCGCACCGTGAGGAGAACATCGAAAGCGAGAAGAACTTCGCTAAGTTGGTCCAGGTGCTCAACGCGGTGGCAGAAGATCATGACCTGCCTGTGGTCGTCTCTACCCATCCGCGTACGCGTAAACGCATCGAGAAGGAAAACGCATCCTTTCACCCCAAGGTTCAACTGCTGAAGCCCTTGGGTTTTCACGACTATGTGAACCTGCAAATGAACGCCAAGGCGGTTCTGTCTGACAGCGGCACAATTACCGAAGAATCTTCCATCCTGAACTTTCCCGCCCTCAACCTGCGTGAAGCGCACGAGCGGCCAGAAGGCGTGGAAGAGGCTGCTGTGATGATGGTTGGGCTTGAAGTTGATCGTGTCAGGCAAGCACTGGCCATCTTGGACACGCAGCCTAGAGGCGAAGATCGCCTCTTGCGTTTGGTGGACGACTACAGCATGCCCAACGTGAGCGACAAGGTGGTGCGCATCATTCACAGCTACACGGACTATGTGAACCGGGTCGTTTGGAAAAAATATTGATGGTTGCGCCAATGCGTCTTCTGGTCGTGACGCAGTACTTTTGGCCAGAGAACTTTCGCATCAACGACTTGGTGAGTGAACTGGTCCGGCGTGGCCACCAAGTGTCTGTGCTTACAGGCGTCCCTAATTATCCTGATGGACACGTTTTCCCCGCATTCAAATCGGATGCAAACCTATTTTCCCAATATGCAGGTGTAAGCGTTTATCGCGTGCCAATGCTGCCCAGAGGGAAAGGCGGTTTGCGCTTGTTGCTGAATTACCTGTCTTTCGCAATCAGTGCATCGACAGTTGGTGTTTGGAGGTTGCGCGGACAGAAATACGATGCGATTTTTGCCTATGAGCCTTCTCCCATCACGGTTGGCTTGCCTGCAGTGGCGTTGCGTTTCACCAAGAATGCACCGTTGTTGTTCTGGGTGCAGGATTTATGGCCAGAAACCCTGCAGGCTGTTGGCGCTGTGAAGTCAGCATTGGTTTTATCGGCCGTCGGCAAGTTGGTTTCATTCATCTACAGGCGCTGCGATGTGATCTTGGCGCAGTCAAAGAGCTTTATTCCACAAATTTTCAAGTACGCACCTGCAGAAAGCCGCGTTCTTTACTTTCCAAATTGGTCGGAAAAGACGAATACTTCTGCTGAGGTGAATCTGGCTCCTGAGGTGCCTTCAGCGTCTGGTTACTTCAGTGTGATGTTTGCTGGGAATATCGGTGATGCACAGGATTTCCCCGCCATACTTGCTGCTGCTGAGTCTCTCAAGTGCCATTCAATCCGTTGGCTGATCGTTGGCGATGGCCGGATGGCCGGCTGGGTGGCAGAAGAGATCAAGAAGCGTGGACTGCAGGACCAAGTGTTGATGCTCGGTAGATTTCCCTCGGAACGCATGCCGTCGTTTTTCCAACATGCTGATGCTTTGCTGGTGAGTTTGAAGGACGAACCCATCTTCTCAATGACGATACCCAGCAAGCTGCAAACCTATCTTTCGGCTGGTATTCCTGTGGTTGCCATGCTGAATGGCGAAGGCTCTGATGTCGTTCGTGAATCCGGTTCAGGCGTCACATGTGCGGCCGGTGATCATGAGGGCTTGGCCAGGGCTGTATTGCAATTGTCACAAGCCACGCCTGAAGATCGCCTAGAGATGGGGCGTAAAGGCCGTGAACTTAGCCAGCGTGAGTTTGACCGAGACACGTTGATCAGCCGTCTTGAGGATTGGATGGGTAAGTTGTGCAGTGGTGCTGCGATGTCAATTGAACCACGGAGCAGGTCTTGATACTCGTCACCGGTGGCACTGGCTTCGTCGGGTCCGCACTGCTGAAGCGGCTTGTGAAGGATGGCTTCGAGGCAAGAGCAAGCGCAAGAAGCAGTCTGTCAACTGAACTGAAGGGTGCCCAATACCACCCCATTCGCGACATGACCGTCTCAACCGATTGGAATGCGGCCTTGATCGGGGTGAAAGCCGTGGTGCATTGCGCAGCCCGTGTACATGTGATGCAGGACGATGAAGCCGACCCCTTGCAGGCCTACCGTGAGGTGAATGTGTATGGCACGCTCAACCTGGCCCGTCAGGCAGCACAGGCGGGGGTAGGCCGGTTTGTGTTCGTCAGCTCCATCAAGGTAAACGGTGAAGCCACTCAGCCCGGCCAACCTTTCTCTGCAGATGCTGTGCCGTCGCCATTGGACCCTTACGGCGTGTCCAAACTGGAGGCAGAGCAGGGTTTGCGCGACATTGAGGCGCAAACCGGCATGGAGGTGGTGATCGTGCGGCCACCGCTGGTGTACGGCCCGGGCGTGAAGGCCAATTTTGCGTCCATGATGCGCTGGGTTGTGCGCGGAATACCTTTGCCATTGGGCGCCATTCACAACGCCCGCAGCATGGTGGCACTCGACAACCTGGTGGACTTGCTGGTGACTTGCCTGAAGCACCCCGCTGCAGCCGGGCAGACCTTTTTGGTGTCAGACGGGCAAGACGTGTCCACCACCGAGTTGTTGCGCCGTATAGCCAACGCCATGGGCAAAAAGGTCATGCTGTTGCCGGTGCCTGCTTGGGTGTTGGAGTGGGGTGCAACCCTAGTGGGCAAACGCGCGGTGGCGCAGCGCCTGTGCGGCTCGTTGCAGGTAGACATTGCCAAAACCCGCCGCCTGCTGGGCTGGACCCCGCCCCTGACGCTGGACCAAGGGTTGAAGAAAGCCGTGGAGGGCATGAAACCGTGAAACGGCTGTTCGATTTGGTGCTGGGCTTGATGGCGGCAGCCGTCCTGATGGTGCCCCTGGTGGTGGTGGCTGTGCTGGTGCGTTTGACATCCCCTGGGCCCGCCCTGTATTGGTCGGACCGCGTGGGTTGGCACAACCAGATCTTCAAAATGCCCAAGTTCCGCAGCATGCGGGTGGGCACGCCGGCCGTGGCCACGCACTTGCTGGCCAACCCCAAGGCACACCTCACACCCATCGGCTCCTTCCTACGCAAAAGCAGCTTGGACGAACTGCCCCAACTCTGGAGCATCCTGGTGGGCGACATGAGCTTCGTCGGCCCTCGGCCGGCCTTATTCAACCAGCACGACCTGATCGAGCTGCGCACCCAGCAAAACGTACACACATTAGTGCCTGGCCTCACTGGCTGGGCCCAAGTGAACGGTCGCGACGAACTGCCCATTTCCCAGAAGGTGGAATTGGATGCCGTGTACTTGCAGCGCCAGGGCTTCTGGTTCGACATAAAGATTTTGTGGCTCACCTTTTTGAAGGTGGTGCGGCGAGATGGGGTGTCGCACTGATGACCAAGACCCGCTTACTGGTGGTGGGTGCAGGTGGCCATGGCCGATCGGTGGCGGAGGCGGCTGAACTGTCTGGCCAGTTCCAGGTGGTGGGTTTTCTGGACGATTCGCTGCCTGCCGGTGAAACGGTGCTAGGCCTTCCCGTACTGGGGCCCGTTGCCAGCATGACCCAACACAGGGCCGATTCTGACCAAGCCATTGTGGCCGTAGGCAACAACGCCGTGCGCGAGAAGCTGATGCAGAAATTGGCCGCAGCGGGTTTTGAGTGGGCAACAGTGGTGCACCCCCGTGCCATCGTGTCGCCCAGTGCGGTATTGGGTGCAGGATCTGCCGTGATGGCTGGCGCCATTGTGGGCACCGAAGCCCGGCTGGGCTTGGGTGCAATCGTGAACTGCGGCGCCGTGGTGGACCACCACGCCACCGTAGACGACTTTGGCCACCTGGGTGTGAATGCCAGCATGGCCGGTGGCACAGCGCTGGGGCGCGGGGCCTGGATGCAGGCCGCGGCGGCGCTGGGCTATGGGATGAAGGTGCCGGCCGGGGTAACGCTGGCCCCCGGTGAAGCAGTAGATGACAAGACCAACAAATACAAGAATGACTAACGAATCAAATTCAGATTTCGGGACTCGGGACTCGGGACTCGGGACTCGGGACTCGGGACTCTTCAGGATTTCACATCATGGGTGATGCCATGATGCGTACCTTGAGCCGTTGGGCCGCCCCTGCATTGGCTTTGCCACGCCCGGTCAAGCGCGGCATCGTCCTGGCGTTGGACGCTGCGCTGTGTCTGCTGACCGTCTGGCTGGCGTTTTATTTGCGCCTGGGCAGTTTTGTGTCCCTGTCTGGCCCCGCCATCTGGCCGGTGGTGGCTTCGGTGGTGCTGGCCTTGCCCATCTTCATCACCTCGGGCCTGTACCGGGCCATCTTCCGCTACAGCGGTATGCCGGCTATGGTGGCGGTGGCGCGTGCCATGATGTTGTATGGCGTGGCTTTTGCCGCGCTGTTCACCTTCATTGGCGTGCCGGGGGTGCCGCGCACCGTGGGCATCATCCAGCCCATTTTGCTGCTGGTGCTGGTGGGCGCTTCGCGCGCGGCCGCCCGGGTGTGGCTGGGGGGTCTCTACCACCAGCAACTGCGCAAAGCCGCTTTGCCGCAGGCCCTGATTTACGGCGCAGGCAGCGCCGGCCGGCAGCTGGCCTCGGCCATGGCCAACAGCCCCGAAATGCGCGTGGTGGGTTTCCTGGACGACGACGACCGCCTGCACGGCCACGTGCTCAACGGCCTGCCCATACACAACCCAGACGATCTGGCTGAGATCCTGAGCGTCTCGCCCATCACCGACGTGTTGCTGGCCCTGCCCAGCGTGTCGCGCCAACGGCGCAACGACATTCTGAACAGCCTGAAGCCGCACAAGGTGGCCGTGCGCACCCTGCCGGGCCTGAGCGACCTGGCCACCGGCAAAGTGAGCCTGAGCGATGTGCGCGAGCTGGATATTGACGACCTGCTGGGCCGCGAGCCCGTTAAGCCCAACGGGCTGTTGCTGAACCTGAATACCCACCAAAAAACCGTGCTGGTCACCGGGGCGGGGGGCAGCATCGGCAGCGAACTGTGCCGCCAGATCATCAAGACCAACCCCAAACAGTTGCTACTGGTGGAGATGAGCGAATTTGCGCTGTACCAGATTCACCAGGAACTGCAGGCCCTGCTGGCCGGGGAACGGCCCCAGCCCCTGGCCAGGGATGACGCCGCACAGGAAGAAGTGGATGCCACCCTGGGCGAGGAAGACCAGGGTGACCAGGGCGCCCCCGGCATTGAAATCGTGCCCCTGCTGGCATCAGTCTGTGACGAGGTGCGCATGCACGAGATCATGGACACCTGGAAGCCGCACACGGCGTACCATGCCGCCGCCTACAAGCATGTGCCGCTGGTGGAACACAACCCGGCCGAGGGCGTGCGCAACAACGTCTGGGGCACCCGGGTGTGTGCCGAAGCGGCGGCGCGCAACGGTGTGCGCAACTTTGTGCTCATCAGCACCGACAAGGCGGTGCGGCCCACCAACATCATGGGCGCCACCAAGCGCCTGGCCGAAATGGTGCTGCAGGCGCTGGCCGAACAGAACCCGGCGGTGACGGCCCAGGGCGGCCGCGCGCCCACCACCCGCACCACGTTTTCCATGGTGCGCTTTGGCAATGTGTTGGGCTCCAGCGGCTCGGTGGTGCCGCTGTTCCGCGAGCAGATCAAGAACGGCGGGCCCATCACCCTCACGCACGCCGACATCACCCGCTACTTCATGACCATCCCCGAAGCGGCGCAGCTGGTGATACAGGCCGGTGCCATGGGGCAGGGAGGCGACGTGTTTGTGCTGGACATGGGCCAGCCGGTCAAGATCATGGATCTGGCGCGCCGCATGGTGGAACTGTCGGGCCTGACGGTGCGCGACGAACACAACCCCGAAGGCGACATCGAGCTGACCGTGACCGGCTTGCGCCCGGGCGAAAAGCTCTACGAAGAACTGCTGATTGGCGACAACCCCAAGCCCACCCAGCACCCACGCATCATGAAGGCGCACGAGCAGTTCCTGAGCTGGAAGCAGCTGGAAGAGAAACTCAACGCCCTGAGCATTGCCATGAGCGTGAACGACGTACCCGTCATCCGTGCCATGTTGCAGCAAATCGTCAGCGGCTACCAACCCAGCGGTGAAGTGGTCGACTGGGTGCACCTGGCCCTGGAGCGCGAAGCGCTGGCCAACGAATAACCACCAAAGAACAGGAGGCAAACATGGGCCTTATGCAAAACGTCAAAAACTGGATTCAACCCCAGCGTGACCCCCACACCTTGTACGTCTCGATCGACGAAATCCCCCAGCCTCGCGACTGGGGCACGGTGCAGTTGGCCGTTGGCAACAGTGAGCTGATCAGCCGCGACATCTCTCTTGAAGCCTCCGCCACAGATGAGCTGCTTGGCTGGCTCGAGCGCAACCTGCCCAAGATCAAGGCCTCTGGCTACCAAAAGGTGCAATTTGAGAATGTGGCAGAGCCGCTGCAGCGGCGGATACAGTCACTGCTGCGCACCTGACCGATCTGTTCAACCACTCAGCGTAGGGGCGTATGCCCCTTTTTGCGTTTTTGCGGCAGGCAAGCCTGGTTTTTAGCGCAGCTTGCGAATGCTGGTGGGTGCCACCGTCATCTTCACGTCTTTGCTCAGGATGTTAAGCAGCACCATCACTCGGCCTTCGCCATCGGCCATTTGGTAGATGGCCTCTACCCCCACAAAGGGCCCGTCGGTCACCAGCACCGGCTCGCCAGCTTCAAAGTGGCGCAATCGCACTTCGCTGGATGCCGACTGAGTGCGGATGCTTGCCACCAACTCGTCGGCCAGTTTGGCGGGCGTCTGCCCAAACGTGACCAAGCGGCTCACGCCCACCGTGGAACGGATGGGCGCCCAGCTCTGGGAGTCGTTATCGGTGCCCAGACGGATGAACAGATAACGGGGGAACAGGGGCTCTTGCACCACCTGCAAGGTGCCACGGCGGAGTTTTTCGACGTAGATCTGCGGCAGAAAGCATTCGAAGCCCTGACGTTGCAGCTGCTCCAATGCCACCCGCTCCTGGCGGATCTTGGTGTGAACGAGATACCAATTGCTCATCGCAACTCCCTGTTCTTATCAGAACTATGAGCAATTCTACTGTCATCGCCACTCTGGCAGCCTTACAGCAGGCGATGGGTCCTTTGGGGTGGAGTGACGCCTTCACGCGCTGTTCGGAGAAGAAGCCAAGTCCGCGTGCGCGGGGCAGTGGAAAAGTGGACAATCACCCGAAACGGTACTCACTGATCCTCAGCAGTACCCAGGTGTTGAGAGAGTGGGTTCGAAACCAGTCGCCTCTTCACCACCAATCCAAGACGCCCAACTGTTCTCAGTTGGGCGTTTTCATTTGGGGCATCCCCAGAGCACGCGGGGTGCGGCGCAATTCTACGTGTGCCAACCCCCTCCGTTACTTGGGGCGGTATTGACCCCCAAATCTCATATTCCGCCTTCTCTTCTCACGAAACTTCTGCAAACCCTCACGCTGTGGCACACG
>JACCDT011263243.1_pt1 | contig 35168 bp, 50 predicted proteins | sample 7446291 | NCBI WGS metagenome assembly JACCDT01 (sample SAMN15323446, study PRJNA562643) | freshwater metagenome | isolation source: river surface water | place: USA:Blue River Watershed | collected 2017-08-17
CCTCTCCATCGCCACCGAGATCGAAGCCTAGTAGGCATCTCCACTAATCACCCATGACACAACAACACCCCATCACCCCACCGCAGGAACTGCGCGACAAGTGGCTTGACGAAGCGCCGAACACCAGCGTGTACGACTACATCATTGACAGTGCCGCCCAATGGGGCGCAGATCAAGAGCTGGAGGTGTGCTGTGAGTGGATTGCCGCGTATCCGTGGCTAGACCATCCCGAGCTACTGATTAAACAACTCCGCGCCGCCCGCCGTCCCAAGCCGCCGAGCCTCAAGCAGCAGGCGCTGGCGGCCTTGGATCACATCCTGCACAACAGCTCCACCGAGCTGGGCGCATCCACCATCCGCCGCGCACTGGAGCAGCTCGATGACTGAACGCCGCTTCTACTTCCAGATCCGCAGCGCCAATGTGATCGAGTCGATCACGGCGCACACGTTCACTGAAGCTGTCGCCATTGCCGCCGAGTCTTGGCTGCCGTGGTGGCACGAGATGGAATGGCTCAACCCTGAAACCGTCACCGACCCGAACTGCCATGCCTGAAATCGTTGGCGCCATGCTGCCTTGGCAATGGCGCGAGGAACCAACCACCAGCAAGCACGGCGACGGCATCAGCCGGCCGCGGCCCAAGACACGCACCAAGGAGTTCCGGCTGATCGTTTACCCGCAGGGTGCCCAGCCGATGACGTGGATCACGCGCGCCGAGAGCAAGCGCCACGCGATCCGCTATGCCGAAGCCCGCTGGCCTGGTGCCACCGTGGAGGTGGCGTGATGGATTGCAAAGCAAAGCCGGAGGATTGGGACACGGACCTTGCACGTTGGCCAGAGGCAATCCTTGAACTCCGCGCCAGGGTCGAGACACTGGAAGCTGCGGCTCACAAGCACATTGTCGAAACCAGCGCCAACATCTTGGCTTTGGCGAGCCGGGTCGAGGCGCTGGAGGCCGGCAAGCGTTCAGCGCCAAGGGTTTACGAGATCAGCAAACCGCTGAACTTGACGCCTGAGCAGGCGCAACAGGTCAAGGATCTGCTAGCGCCCAACTCCAAGCCAACTCCTAATTCCTCCCAAATTGGGAGTTCGTTGGTCAACCGCGTGGCTCTCGCCATCAGCGGCATTGAGTACGGCTTGGAACGGGATGAGGAAGCCGTCAACTGGGCATCCGAAGCCCGCGCTGCTATCCGTGAGGTGGCCGAGTGGATGAGAAGCAATCCCGACCACCACTTCCCGCCAGCCCTTGTATTTGCTCTTGAGCATGAGGCCGAGATATGACCGAATACAAGTTCGTGCCCCTGGACAGCCTTGAAAACCGCCTTGGCGATGCACTTGGCCTAGCCATCGCAATGATCCGCAAGCCCGAAACCATCGACAACAAGTCCATGGCTCAGATCGAAGCCCCGTTTAAGGAGTGGTGCGATGGCCTTCTTGATGGGGGTCTGTTAAATGACTGAACTTTCCCCCGCCGCGCAGGCGGTGCTGGAAGGATTCCGCGCTGTGCCAACTCTTATGGATGGGCCATCTATTGCTGGAGCCCTCCGCGCTGCTGCGGATCAGGTGGTGCCGACAGAAATGGATCTGCCTCCCATTGCGCCTGACCTTGGGCACTTTCGACAACACGAGCGACGGCTAACCCGCCAGCGCCTGCTCGCCATCGCCGCCGAGCTGGAGGGCAGCCCATGACCGACATGCGCGCAAGAATCAACCAGCTGATCTCCGACAGCGGCACATACCGCCAAGGGCAGCAGGATGAACGCCAGAGAGTGCGCCAGCTGATCGACGTTCGCATTGATCAACTGCGCGGCACCTGCGGGATCCGCAACCGTGAGCAGCTCTGTGCTGAGCTGCTGCTCCTACGCCAACACCTCGAACCATGAAGCCTCACCAGCTGGACCAGCAACGCGCCGACATGATGGAGAGCCTCTATCAGCACAGCGGCCGCACCTGTGGCACCTACACCGGGCTGTGGGAGGAGTTTTGCCGCGACATTGGTGCGAACTTTCGCGACACCTACTACCCCGAGCTGTTTGAGAAGGTCTGCAAAGCGATGGACGAAACTCAGTCCGTGATGACGCAGAAGCAGGCACAGCAGGCGATCCAAGTTTGCCGTGCGCAGCTGCTTGGCGACAAATGGGGGTGATGCCCACCGGCGTCCGGTTTCAGGCCGGCGAGCACAACATCGCCGCCATCCTCACGCCGGAGCTGGTGCGCGAAATGCGCCAGCTTCGAGCGCAAGGCTGGACCTACACCGAACTCTCTGATCGCTACGCCATCGATCGCAAGCACGCATGGCGCATCTGTAACCGCATTGCATGGAGCTGGCTCAATGACTGACAACGTGAATCACCCGGCGCACTATCGCCGCGGACCAGTCGAGGCGATCGACATTATCGAAGGCGCCATCACAGACGCCCCGCACATGGTTCCGGCCTATCTGCAGGGTCAGGCGCTGAAGTATCTGCTGCGGATGTGGTGCAAAGGCAACGCCCTGGAGGACGCACGCAAATGCCAGTGGTATCTCGAACGATTGATCGCCAAACTGGGCGCATGAACCAGCTCCCTGGCCTGGCATGGTTTGAACGCCTTGCGTTGTGGATCTTGGTCCGCAGCCACCGCACCAGCTTGGTGATCGTTAAGGAGACCTACTGGCCGATGGTGTTCGTCGCCTGTGACAACAGCGATCCGATGTTGGCTGAACCAGCCGAGCCGCTGTCGATGCAGTTCGAGCGGATCTATCACCAGCCAGCAGCAGGAGAGGAGGAGTGATTCGGCTCCATGCCGGTCGGTTGCTGCTGGTTTCAGACCGCGCCGATCGGACATGGCACGCGCGCATAATCCTTGGTCCCAAGCCTGAGCATCAGATCGATGCAGATACTGGTGCCGTCAGATTGCAGGATGCACTGCTGCGGGGCGAGTCGTTATTCCAAGCGGCGTTAGCCAGCATTAGGCCGGCTGGTTCCTGTCAGATGTGTTGGGACTGTATGCAGTGGGATATGGGTCGCCAGCGTTGCGAGCTGATGTTGCCTGAATCACGAAAGACTGGCGGCCGGTATGCAAAACAGTGCGAAATGTTTATCCGCGCTTTGGTGCCGTCAGACTGAGATCGGTCGTCTTTTCGCTGTGGCACAGCGCGAGTGGAATACTCCTGTCAGGGAGCCATGGAATGCGCTGATCAAGCAGGCGTTGAACGCAGTCGATCGCCACAATCGATTGTGGTTTGATTCTGGCGACCAATGGCATCTCCAGCAGGCGCAGGTTCTGCGGGACTACGTTGCCGCTTTAAAGACCTGGATCCACCAAGAGGAGGCCAAATGATGGGCGAGCCTGAAGTCGTTGGCCGCTACGAACGCGATGGCGGCGTGATTGAAACTCTGGACCGACCAGGGTTCGAGCTGTATTACCGCAGCTGCGTTGGTGGCGTGTGTCGGTATTCCAGCGATATGTGGCAGGCCGAGTTATACCTCGACCACCTACTGGCGAAATAGGGTGCCCGGTGGCTGGTCCTCACGAGGTGCCAGCCTTGCCACTGCCGGGCGCAGCGGACCATTCCGTTCCCCTCGAAAAGGGTTAGGAACCGAAATCTTACTGCTCTCCGGCCACCCAGCGCGCGATTGCCCATTCGCCCAGGGTGGACCAGAACGGCTGGGCGCGGTACCACGAGATCCATTCGCGGTGTCCCTTGCTCGAATTGCACGCGAGGCAGCAGCTGATGAGGTTAGTCCGCACGGTTAGTCCGCCATGCACTTTGGGGACAACGTGATCGAGGGTTGGCGATCGGCCTAAGGGATCGTCGCAATAGGCGCAGCGATAGTCCCAGGCGAGGTGGATTTGATCACGGGCAGATCGGCGCGTGACGAGTCGCGTCTCATCAATGTGGGTCTTGTCCACTTAGATCGAGCGGCAGCGGGACAGCGTTCACCTCGATATCGATGATGTCCTCATCGGATGGGATGAACTCGGACAGATGGCTGTAAATGTCCGCGGGCAGTTCGTCTGGATCGGTATCTGACCGATAGATCAGCTTGGCGGAGATTTCGAGATAGAACGCCCGCATGGGCTGACCGCCGCTTGGCTAACGGTAGCGTTCGGCACCTGATCAGACGGGACTGCGGAATTTCTTCGGGATCGATGGATTGTGACGGATTGCAACGTGCACAGTCCATCCCCGCAGTGTGCCCCGTGGGCGGGGTATAGTTACTGCATCAACCGCACCGGACCAATGCTCACCACCTTCACCGCAAAGCTCACCACCCTGGCCACCGCCGATCTGCTTGAACTCATCCGCCAGCTGATTGCCGACGAAGTGTTCAATGCCTGCTTTGACGCTTGCATCGACGAAGCCTGCAATCGCGACCCCGATCTGGCCTTCACGATCGAGGCAATGATGGCCTGAGCGGCCTGCCTCGCCTTCTGCTTTCTATCCCATGCGCCGCCTCTCCCTCCTCCTCGGGCTGGTTTTCGCCAGCCCCGCTGATGCTCGCGTCGTCACCGCAACCGTCTATCACCCATGGTTCGATGGCCGCACCACCTACTGCGGGCAGACCTATCGCCACTGGTCCGGCATCTCGGCCGCCCATCCATGGCTCCCATGCGGCACCAAGGTGCGCGTTTCACATCGCGGCCGCAGCCTGACGGTGCCCATCACTGATCGGTGCGACTGCAACAGCATCGACCTCTCGGCTGGTGCCGCACATCGTCTCGGTGTGCCACTGAACGGCATCGCCGATGTGCACATCACCTACTAACCGCTTACCGTGCGCGCCATGACTTACATCCTCCGAATCGGTCCTTGGCATGTCGGACCATTTACCACGCACGAAGCCGCCAGCTGGTGGGCTGAATCCCACGCCTGCGACAACTTCACCATGATCCCGATGGACGACCCTGCGGAGGCACCTGGCATGATCCACCGCCTCCGCATGGCACCGCTCAAGCACCCGCTAGCGCGCAACTAGCCCTTGCTGGCAGTTACGCCCAAGTCCGCGTTGTACCGGCCGACCTTGGCGTAGCTGCGCTCAACGCAACCGCTGACCAGGATGAACTTCATCTGGCCAATCCGCAGACCAGGCCAGATCGGCAGCGGATGCAGCCGACGCTGGTTGCAGATTTCCATCGTCAGACGACTGCCATACCAGCCGGGGTCCGCATAGCCCGCTTCCGCGTGGTCCCATCCTTCTCTCGCGCGACTCGATTTGAGAACAAACTGCGCGCCGACGTGATCGGGCAGGTTGAAGATTTCGCGCGTTTCGGCCAGAAAGAACTCGCCCGGCTGGATCCAATACGGATCCGCCTCGGTATGGCCGAAGATCTCGACGATCTGCAGCTGCGGGGTATCGGGCACCTCGATCATGATCCTGGTGCCCAGCGTCACGTCATAGCTGGCCGGGTTCAGCTGTTCAGGATCAAACGGCGTCACCATCGCGTGCTGCTTGCACAGCCGCTCGATCTCATGGTCTGGAATCAGCATTTGAAGCGCTTAGGATTGAGGTGCCCCAGCGGGTTGCCGCCCCTGGAGCATGACCACCTGCAACCACCAGGCGATGTTTGAAGTATGGCAGCACGTACATGGTTTTGAAGGCCAGTACGAAGTCTCAAGCCGCGGCCGCATTTGGAGCAATCGAAGCAATCGATTGATGAGCCTCTCAGTGGCAAACACTGGATATCACCAAGTCAACTTGGGTGGATCCGTCAAACACGTCCAACGCCTTGTACTCGAAGCCTTTGTTGGTCCATGCCCTCATGGACACGAAGCTTGTCATGGCAATGGAATAAGAACCGATAACAATCTCAGCAACCTCAGATGGGATACGCGCAAAGGCAACATGGCCGACGCATCAAAACACGGTACTACTAACAGGGGCGAGCGTTGCCCCACGTCAAAACTCAATCAGCAACAAGTGATAGCAATCAGGGCAGCCGTTGGAACCCAACAAGAGATTGCTATCAAATTTGGAATTTCACGTGAACACGTGCGCGATATTCGTTCCGGCAAAAGATGGAGTTGGCTTTAGACGTAATCCCAAACCACTTTCGGGCGCCCTTGCCTAATTCCCGTATGAATGAATCCCTTGGGCGCTCCTTTGCCGGTACTGAACGGCCAGTTCTTGATGCACCAATTCTGAAGCTTATAGATATCGACCTCTTTAATAAACCAGTCAACGGCACCGACGCCGGGGGCGCTGTACAGATGTTCTGAACCGCTAGCGCCACCGACTGAGCGATTGATTGCTGGTGGTCGATATCCACTGGTGATGATCACTGGCTTGCCGCCAAACGCCTGCCTAGCGCGCTCCAGGAACGCCGCCAACTCAGCCGCTGTTTCTAGCTGGTATTGATGATCAAACCGTCGCGCCTCTTCATTCAGCGCAAACTCGCCCAAGGTGATGTGCGGCGTGATCCTGCTACTGAATGGTGCATCGATGCCGAGCTTTGCCGTTTCCTGCTGATACTGCGGCCGATGGTTGCCCCAGCGTTCGCCCTCAGCCCTACGGCGCCGCAGCAGGCCAGCCTCGACCGGAGTGCCCGGATTCCGGTACAGCTCCATTGCTTTCGGCACCTGGTCCCAGGCTTTCTCCTTCAGGCACCGGCTGATGGTCTCGAACCCAGCTGATCCGTAGAACCCAGCGCCCAAGTTGTACGCAAACGATACCAGCGCAGATTTCTGGTTGTCGTCCATCTCCTTCCAGAACGGCACCGTGGTCCGCAACTTCTCAGCGATGCGATCCACCTCAAGGCGCAGCAGCATATCTGCCTCGATCACCGTGATCCGATCACCACGTTTCACTGGCACGCCACCGCTGTAGCGCGTTGTGCCATAACCGATGGTCCATGGATCACCGCCGCTCAGCGGATCGGGATATGCCGAGAGATGGCAACCCTCAAACTCCTTGATCAGCGCAATGGCACCAGCTAGGTCGGCCTGTTTGCCATCCTGGCTCCAGGTTTGGAACCATGGCCGGTCCCGGCGCATTGCTGCGGTGTAGCCATCAGCAGCAAGCTCCGCCTCAAGCTGGCTGATCGCCGCCAGCTGGTGAGGCAGTGCCTTCCAGTATTTGAACAGTTGCTGCAGGCTGATCGGTGCCGGGTTGGCCATCAGCGCTTAGGAAAGATCATTTTCAGAGCCTTAAGCAGCAGCTGCAGCCAGCTGTTCTCGCGAATTGGCAGCAGGGCGATGATTTCAGAACCTGCCGCGACGATGATCGCGATCAGTGCAGCGGTTGTCGGATCCATAGTGTGGTGGCTGATGGTTTCACTGTATGGCGCTCAGCGTTGCCTGCCAACGACCATCTCGATCTGACGCACGCGAGCCTCAAGATCGCTGAGGCGTTCCTTGCTGTCGTTCTTCAGCTCCTGAATATCTTGCGCGACGGTGCTTACCGACTGGTCCAGCTTCGCCACCTGCATGAACAATCCACCGAGGCCAATCACTGCTGCAGTGAGCAGTGCCGGAATCGCTTGATCCCAGGGTGTTTTAGGTGGCTTGGCGAAAAACACCGCCTCTTCGTGGTTCTCCATCGCGGGCGGTTATTGCCGTTTCCAGCTTACCGACCCTGACCGCGCAGAGGCTTCTTACCCCGGCGGCGTGGACGTGATTGTTGCCCGAATCCTTGGCGGGTTGTTTTAGGCGGACCAGGCTGGTGCTCAATCCGAGCGGTGCCGGTTTTACTGCGGACTGCCATGGCTTACCAAGGCACCCCTTGCTCTTTACTGGGGCTGATGGCTTCGTCGATTCGCGCCTGAAGGGCAGCCTCGATTTCGGCAACCTTTTCGTCACCGCCTAGGGCTTCCTGCACCCAGCCGATCACCTGCTCTTCCGTCAGGTCGGCGTAGGGGATCAGATTATCCGGGCGCTGGAACCCAACGCTGCCGTAAGCGCCAGAGTTGTAGGGGTTGCCTTCAGGATCCAGCACGTCGCTGATCGCCACCACGGAATAGTGAGCGGTGAAAACGAACCCATCACTGGTCTCGCGTTCCAGGGTGTTGATCTTCCAGGTGAAGGTGGTAGCCATGAGTCAGATGTGATGTGGGTAGGTTAAACGGAATTATCAGCCGTTTCCAAGAGCGGTAACCTTGGCTTCAAGGGTTTCGATGCGGGCTTTGGCTTCATTCAACGCCTGAATCAGAACAGCAGTCATTCGACCGTAATCAACCCCAAGAGTCGTGCCAAGTTGTTCGTTAAGGGTTTCGGGGTTAGCTCCCGTGACCTTGCCCCATTCCATTTCAGAAACAAGTTCTGGGAATTGAGCCTGTACCTCTTCGGCTAATAAACCGATTTCTAAGCGGTCGCCTACCGAGCGACGTTGCTGACTGTTTTCTTTCCAGGTGTACTTAACAGGCTGGATATTTGCCAACTTATCGAGGCAGCCAGTTAGGTCGGAGTCAACATCTTTTAGCCGCGAATCCGAAACATTAGTGAACGCAGTGGCACCACAAGCACCGTTGCCGTAAAAAGACCAATACGCGGCAGTAGACCAATAGCCAACAATGCCGTAAGTATTGTCATTAATTGAATAGCCTAATAGTCCACCAGAAGAGTAAGTAGAGCTTGTTTCTGCTTCTCCATAAACACCATATTGAGTACTATTTCCAGTAAAGACTCTGCCGTGAACGCCGTAACCGTTTCCAGAGCCATTGCCCGCCGCGTATAAAGCAGTTTGGACACCTGATGCGCCATTTACATAAACTTGCGTGTTTGCGGTGCCGTTATCGTTGATGCCGATACGCCCATCTGAACGGATCCTCATCCTCTCGCTCGGTGAAGACGCCCCATCCGCCGTGGTCGACAGTACGATCCTGCCCGGCATGTCATTAGCGCCAGGGGTGCCGTCTACCGCGCAAGAGATACTTGCTGCTTGTGTTTCAACATCAGTTCCATCAGCACCAGCAAAAGCAATGATTCCAATTTCATCGCCACTTTGAAGAACTGTTGTACCTCCAATAGCGCTGCCCCTACTCTTGCCTAGCGAGATAGCGCAACCATTTGCGTTGTTTGAGTTTTGAACAACGCTAAACGCAAAGCTACCTGTAGTTTCTGCCTGGATAAGCGAAGATCCGCCCCACGCAACGTTACGCGCACTAGACGTGCCAACTAAGAGCCTGCCAGAGCTGTCAATGCGGGCGCGTTCGGTTGGAGCTGTTCCTGTCGAGAATGTAATGTTTCCAGCAGCTTGCTTTTCAGCAATATCCAAGATGCCAGATGAAGCATCGAGTTTAATTTCTGCGTAGGTAGTGCCATTCCCTTGAAGCAATATGCCGCCATCGGCAACTGTCGTTGAGTTGACAGCAAAACGTGCATTCGCGCCTTTAATTTCCAACAGTTGGCTGGGCGCAGTAGAGCCAATCCCCACACGGCCTGAAGAGTCAATACGCAGGCGTTCGGAAGCGTTTACGTCAAAAGATAATGCATCTGTGGAATGGTTGTATCTAATAGACCCTATGCTGGAGTTTCCGCTATCGCCAAAGTAAATATAATTACTACCTCCAGTGTTGTTTACAGAAAAACGCAGAAGTGTATCGTCTGATGATGTTGTGCCGGATGTTCTTAGGCGCATCTGGGCGTCGCTTGCTTGAACAACATCTAATGCATATCCAGGCGAAGCAGTTCCTATGCCAACATTCCCGCTCGCATCCACAAACAACCGTCCCGTGCCGTTAGTCGCAATCCCAAGCTGATTGGTGCCAGCGCGGAAGAATCCGGTATCTAGGTCAGACGCGAAGGCAAGACCCGGCGATGCCGCCGTGCCGTCCTCCATCAGCATCGTGCCGTCAAGTTCCTGAACAACAATCCAGCCATCGTTTGCCGCGTTGCGCAGTTTCAACTGCCCGGCGGTGGTATCTGCCCACCACTGATAGGCATAGGTGGTAGATGGAGCCGTTGCGCCGCTGTTATTGCTGACGATCGCAGCTAAACCGTTGTTAAGGTCAGCACGGAAACTTGCGCCCGACTGGTTGGCAATGACGTAATCGTGCTGTGCCATTAGGGAATCTCCCGTCCGTAGCCGATGGCTGTGTAGGTGAATTGGCGGCTGACAGCAGTGCCAGCACTGTTCCTAAAGGTTACCTCGAACCCCGAGCGTGTGATACTTCCCAGTTCGTAGTAGTCGCCGGTCGCCATGTTGAAGGCGGTGATGCCCACACTTGGCGCTTGGTAAAAGCGGCTGGCAAAAGTCGCGGTATAAAGTGCTGCCCCGCTGGTGATGGTGGCGCTCGCTTCGCTGCGTTGGGTCAGTTCCAGCTCGCACCCAAGCTCGTCGATGATGATGTTTTGTGCGGCATTAGTGCTGGTGGCGATGGTCTTGAACTGGAAGCCGCGACCGCGTGGGATGGCGTTGGCAAATTCACGCCAGGCGCTCCAGGTCGGTGTGCCGCTCGGGTTATCGCTGGTTGTGCGGACATAAAGCACCGCGTTCACGTCATCCAGTAGATCGCCATCGATACTGGTCCACGTGTTGATCAACGCCGTGTTGTCATCCCACAGCTCACCAGGCAAGTAGGGGCGGGTGACGAAATGACGGCGCAACACAATGTCGTAGGTGCCGCCGAGATCCAGCGTGCTGCCGAACTCATATTCGCCGCTGCCTGCTGCACTGCCCTGGGCGTCAATCGTGCCAAGACCATCCCAATTCCCATCATCAGCCGCTAAGTCATCGACATTGGTGCCGACATTCAGGATCAGCCCGTCAAACTCCGAGCTATAGATCATGTTGGTCAGGTTGCCCGAGAAGGGCGGCGTCTCCTGATCTTCCCGGTAGCTCTGCACCAACAGCGTCGGCAGTGGCGTTGGTAGATCGACAACTGCGGTTATTGCATTGGTAGAGCGATGCCCGGTGTCATCCTCAAATTTGATCAGATAGGTGCCTTCCAACAGTGGCACCTGCTTTTGCGTCTGGCTACCGGATGCAGCTTCAACGATGTTCTGGCTTTCTTCCCATACCGCACCAGATGTTGCGACATTGTGGCGAATGATGACTTTGCCACCCACCAGCACGTCAATATCGACCGCACGATCCCAACTAAGGATTGCCGTGCTGTCTGAATTAGGGATGATGCTCAGCCCGGTTGGATTCTGTGGGTTGGCGGTTTTACCGATAGCGGCATAGGTCAGTTCCGCGTAAGTCGATGATGGCTGCAGAACAGCGTTCAGGCTGTAGACCCGAACGGTGTAGGTATCCGCTGCGTTATCGAGAATCTCATAGTCGTTGCGCTGAATGTCCAGCGTTGTCCAGTTGCCGTTCGCCCTACGCCACTGGATTCGATAGTTGCTGACGCCAACGACTGACTGCCAAGACACAATGAGCTTGGAAAATGCCTTGCCGCCTTCTGCGTAAAGCTGTTCAGTCGCCCCAAGGTTCTTTGGTGCATCAGGGCGAGCATTGATAACTGTGATGTCCCGTTGCTGCAGCGGGCGATCGCGCTCGACGTAATCGTATTTACTGGCGTTATATGCCAGGGCGCTGATGCTGTACTGGATGCCTTCGTTTTCCTGGACGGACAGGACGCGCCAGGTCGAAGTCTGCACGCTGTCGTTCTGCAGAATCCAGACGCTGTTCGGATTTGGTGCAGCACTAAATGCAGATGAAACCGTGATAACAGCGCCGCTGATGCCGCTGACCGCCTTGGTTTCGACGGTGCCATCAGGTAATACCACGCTCAGGGTTGGATTGTTGGTGGTAGCCAGATCCGTTACAGCGGTGTCGTCCACCGTGACAGTGGTGGTTGTTGCGGCATTGATGCGACCACCACGGCGAACACCAGCCTTGACCGGATCCGCAATTTCGATCACCTGACCGGGACGCACCAGCACGCCCGCATCGACGGAGGTGGTGAAGCTGACAACCTCAGTTTCGTTTTGCTCGGAGTACAGCATCCACTCTCCGAGGCGTGCAGCTTGTCCGCGACTGGTGCAGGCGAAGGCTTTGATCGTTGCGGTGACGACGCCATATTTCGTGATACCGTCACGATCCTCGACCACTTCGTAGGCAAGGTCTTGCGCTTCGGTGTCGTAGTAGCTGACAACGGCAACCGTGTGGCGGGTTTTGATGCTGCTGCCGCTGTAGCTAAATCCTTCCTCGGTGACGTTTGCCAGCGTGAAGAGGTAGCTGGTGTCGGTCGGCTTGTCCTGGCTGATCGTCAGCGTGCCAGTTGACCAGTACGGCATAACGCGCATGACAGAGCAAAGCTCGTTGATCAGCGTGTACGCCTCGTCTTGGTTTTGAATAACAGCGTTACAGCTAAAACGTGGCTCGGTGCCGCCAAAGCCGTCAGGGATCAGCTCGTTGCAATACTGACTGGCGGAGAAAAATGCCCATTTGTCCAGTTGACTAGATGAGATGTGATCGCCAAAGCCGTAACGGGTGCTGGTGAGCAAGTCCCACAGAATCCAAGCGGGGTCCGAAGTCCAAGCAGCAGCCCCGAACGTGCCATCCCATGCGCCTGCATAGGTGATGCGTCCGGTTTCAGAGTCGACAGTGGCGTTGCTTGGAATTGCAACCTTTATGCCACGAATGCGGTAGGTGCGCTCTGGGATGCTGTTGAACTGCTCAGCGTCCAAGGTCATGCCGACCAAGGCACTGTTGGGATAGCTCAGCTTTTCGTAAATAATCTCGGTGTAGCCGCTCCAGTAGAAATCATTGATAACGCTGCTAGACGAGCTGTCGGCGGTATTACGAACAACGCGAATATCGACCGGGAAAGCGCCTGATAGGTTGACGAGATAATCTTTCTGATAAGAGTCGGCGGTGCGACCGGCAATCGTATCTGTAATGACGGTATTGAAGCCGCCACCGTTGTATTGGACTTGGATGCTAAGGCTGACGCTTGAGCCGAGAACATCACCTGCAGCGGTATAAACCTCAAGCCTTGGAACCGTAATGGTTACACGAACTGCATCGACTTCGGTGTCGGTAATTGTGCGCGTAACTGTTTGGCTTGTGGTGTTGGAGTTTGTGTAAGACCACGTAAGCGTGCCAGATGCAGTGCGCTCTCGATAACTACTATCGGATGATCCAGCCTCAATAGTTGCATAAAAAACTTCGGAAGTAGACCGCCCAGTTATTGATATTTCAAAACTTCCTGTAACGCCATAGCCAAGGTCAGTGGCAATAAGAGTATTGCTTGCATCAAAAATGCGAAGTCGTTGATAAAGCGTGCCAGCAGTATCGCCTCCCCATGCATAATTCAGTGTGAAAATTAACGTGTTGGCATTCGTGATTCCTGTCGCCAGCGTTCGTGTTCTTGAATCGTTTTCTCGTTGCGTACCAAGGTTGTAGTTGACGTAATCATTGTCGCCATTCCTGACGATGTAACCGACACCTACGGTCTGCTCATCTTCAATCGCCTGATTGATCGCGTCTTGATTTTGAGTGCCATAGCGCGGGTATAACGTGACATTTTGGTAGTTGTAGTCAGTTGTTTGCAGACTGGTTGGGTCTGCACCTTGACGGACAATCGACGTGCCATTCAGGAAGATGTCCTTAAGTGCAGCATTGTTGTAGTTGGTTGTACCTTGCGCATAAGCGCGTGCAGAAGGAAAGCCTTCGATTTCTCCTTCGCTTAGTAGGTCAATAAACGTCGCATATTGCTTACTAGCAAGCGTGTCTTCAGTTGTAATTGCAGCACGCTGAGTATTGCTAACCGCATTAACAACAACGGTATTGTTGACCTGTACGTTTCCGCCGCCGCCGCCACCGCCAGCACCACGAATGATCTCAGTCATACCGATACCTGAACCGTGTCAACGCCAGCCGAGATCACGATAGAGCCAACAATCATTTCGCCATAGACCAGCGGGATTGGTACACCTTGGCGACTGGTGTTTTGCGTTCCACTGAAGCTGTAGGACGCCTGCGGATCCAGCTCGGTGCCTTCGGTGCTGTTGGTCATGCCACCGCTAAACGTGGGTGACATGCCGATTGGCGTAAGGCTGGGCGCTGGGGTAAGGAGTTGCGCTACACCGCCGAGAATTAAGGCGCCGCCCAGCAATCCGACCTTGGTGACCACAGCACCAGCTAAGCCGACACCGAGTCCAGGAATAAAAATTGCCGCAGCCACTAAGGCAATGCCAGCAATAATTTGCCCTGTCGGTCCACCAGCACCACCAATCACAGGAATGATCCTGATCACCTGCTGCCCGGATGGATCATGCAGCTCGTTCAGTGCTAGGTCATAGTCGCCCACGCTGACCTTGTAGTGCTGGTCAGACATGTGCTTTTCGAGCTGTGGGAAGTTTGCCAGCAGGAAACGCACCGCCTCAGCGGCACTATCAACCGCCGCCATGAACTTACGGCGACCTAAGAACTTCGCCAGACGCCCATACACTCGGATCTCACGGAGCATGGGTCTTAGCTGCCTCCTCCCATCGTACTGAAACTGGGATGACGAAGCACGCGCCCAGTGCATTTCTGTAGCCAGCCACCATACAAATCTCGGCTCGACAGCCTGCCCCTTAAGTGATGCAGCACCAGTTGATCGCCGATATAGACGCCGACGTGATTCAAGCCTTTGCCTTGGATGCTCATCAAAATCGCATCACCGACTTCGATCTCTTCATCCTCCTGCAGCGGGCGGAATCCTGCGTCCTTCCAGCAGTCATCAAACATTGGCGCAGCTTCAAATTCTTCCGGTGTCAGCGGGCGCTTCCAGTCCGGTAGATCCAGCCCTTGCTCGGCATACCAGTCGCGCACCAGCGTCCAGCAATCCGTAACGCCCCATGCCCATTGTCGTCCAATCAGCGGTGCCTTGTAACCTTCCGGCTTGCACTCATCCCAACCGCCGGTCTTTGGATTGACGATGTACCAGTGCAGCCCGCTGGTTTCGCACGAGACGCGATCAGCCTGGCTCGGTGTTGGTGGGGTTGATGGATGGCTATGCACCACGGCGATGATTTCGCCTGCATCCTCTGCCGCCGCAAAATCTGTCGGATCAAGGATGAACTGGTTCTCGCCGGTGGCCAGGTTTTTGCACGCCCAATAACGCTTGCGCCCTTTGACAACCACCAGCAGACCGCACGCTTCACGCGGATCCTCAGCATGGGCATGAGCCAGTGCGTCAGCTTGCCACTTCATGTGTAGTAGGTGCCAACGCCGGGGAATGACCCAAACGGTAGGGCGGCAGTGCCGAATCGGGCTTTGCAACTACTGAGGCGCTTGCCGCATACATCAAGAGCAAGGGTCGCCACGGAATTATCGTTTTCGTCGAAGTAGTTGCTGCCGGTGTAGCTGCACTCGCTTGAGCGGTAGACCCATTGGCAGACGTTGGCGATGCACTGGCGCTTCGGTGCGCGGACACCAGCCATGTCGAAGACTGCAGCCAGCTCGAACTCAACCACGTCACGGGTTTCGTTGACCTTGCGATCCACGTAGTACACCTCACGCGGGAACTCGGCGGTGGGATCTGGCGTGCCGTAAGGGTTGGTGCCGCCCGTGAAGTTTGCCGCGTCGATGTATCGCGCCATGGTGCGGATGCGCGTGAGTTTTGCGCCAGCCAGGTCATTGCCTGCTGTAGTGCCATTTACCGTGAGCAGGATTGCGGTGATCGTGCCGAGGATGTTGGAGACACGGATCGTTGGACGTGGCAGTTGCCCGTTGCCGTTGTATTCAAATCCTTGGACTTCAATCGGAAACCGGAGGTAGTTATTGCCGTTCCAAACCAGCTCGCCGTTAGCGTCCATATTGCTTCCGGCGTGGAAGCGGTAAATCGTGTTCGCGCCATGCAACGCCGTCACCAGTTGCAGCTCGAACAGCTCGATGATGCTGCTTGGGTTGATCTTTTGGAGTTCACCGATGGTGGGATTGAAATCACCTTCGGCGTAACCGCTGACCCAATAATCAGGCTGAACGTATAAAGTCATGTCCACTCAAATGAAACAGCCAGCGAGCGAACAACTGGATCAGCCACGCCATCGCCGCCTTGCATTGCCACGCGGAAGTAGATGTCTGTGCCAACAGCACCAGTTGGTAGCGTGATCCAGTCAGTAGCTTTGGTTCCTGTCGATGCAAGCGAAATCACATCGTTACCACTACCGCTGCCGATTGTCGTCCAACTAGAAGTATCAGTACTGTATTGAAGAAATATGACCGGAGTGTTTGCACTTGCCGAAAGTGTTGCAACATAACAATTTAGTCGGATTCTGTTAAATCGTCCCGTGGTTGATAATTCAAACCAAGAGAAAGCAGTTGAACTAAAATCAGACAATGCCTGAACTTGGTTAGTAAGTGTCGTGGTGCCTGATATAAAGACAGTCTGAGCGGCGTTGTTGAGGTTCGTGAAATTGGCATCAACCTCAGCGTGGGTGAGTGCGCTGCCTTTACCTGAACGGGTCGTGATGGAAGCCATGGGTCAATCCTCGTGTTGTCAGCTTAAGGCTCGTACACCTGCACAAATGTTGCGGTGATGTTGTTGAAATTGCATGATCTCAACGTCGTCTGCCATTCCCGGCAGATGTACTTACCGGCAGATCCCCGGGGTGGGGTCCAATCAAAACTTTCAACACCGCCACGAGCCTCAAGAAATCCGGTGATATTGTCCCGCTCGGTGTCGGTACGGTTCAGGAAATTAAGCTGCCATTCCTTGGCGTCACGGTGCAGGCCAAATCCGACGCGCTGTTCATAGCCATCGCCGAACTGCACTGAACGAACACGAGGCTTACTGACCTCAGTCGCCTCAAAGCTAGGGGTATAGGTAAAGGTAGCCATTACGCGAGCAAGCCTCCAGGGCGCTTCTGCTTGATTAACTCAGCCTGAACTGCAGCGCCAATCGCTTGGCCAAGCTGCTGAGAATTTGCCTGATCGCCCTGCACGTTAGTGCCCTGTGCATCGACGTTCACCGTGACGCTAACCCCGCTACCACCATTGGCAGCCTCAACACCAAGGCGCCCGTCACGTCCGCGACGCAAGGGCATGATCGCCTCAGGACCAGCCTCGCCCATCAGGCCGATGCCATTGGCGAAGGGGAAGACGGTGGGGCGATTAACAATGCCGCCGCGGGCGAAGGGCATGATGCCATTGCGGCCCAGTACGCCACCCATGGCGAAGATTCCGCCCGGCGTGATCTTGCCGGCAGACAGCGCGCCTTTACCTGAAAGCGCCTTTCCGACACTGGAGAAGGGATCGCTACCACCAGGTAGCAGGAAGCCGACAGCCTGCATCACGGCCCTAAGCATCAGCTGCTGAATGATCATGCGGCTAGTTGCTTCAAGAACGCTGCGGGCAAATTCTTTGAAGTTGGCCGAGCCAGTTGTGACCAGATCACCGATTGCCTTTTCTAGTCCGGTAAAGACATTCAGACCAAGATCGGCGACGGCCTCCCTCATCGTGCCAATCTGCTCGATGTAGGTGTTCAATCCATCCTTAAGACCTGCGAAGACAGTGGATTGATTCTGGAGACTTTCGTTGAATCGAACATTGCCGAGCGCAGATTCGTATGCCCTGTCGCCCAGCTCTTGGTATTGAGTCTTCAATTCCTTCAATTCTTGAATCTGAAGAGCCTTCAGATCGACGCTCAGCTTTCTTTGGATAAACGCTTGCTGCTCAATACTCAACGCGCGCTTAACTTCTTCCGATGCCTTGTATTCAGCTTGTCGCCGTTCTTCCGCGTACTTCAGCTGGATCTTTCTGATCGGATCAAGCTGCTGAAGAATCCTTAATTCAGCCACGCTGGCCCGGTACGCTTCTTGCGCAGCGCCTAGCTGTTCCCTGCGGCGTTTTGCCTCTTCCTGCGCGCGCTTTGCTGCATCGGCGGCACTGCTTCCTCCTCCATCACCACCAGCAGTGGCCCTTAGCCTTGGTGTTGGCGTAGGCGCAGGCGCGCCACCAGGTCCATAGAACTCTGGCGCCCGCGGTCCAATGAATGCATTCCGTTCAGCCTCGCGCTGTCTGGCGGCAAGGCCAACGGTTACACGTCGCAGGTTAGGCAGAAAGGACTGAATGCCCTGGAAGAACAAACCAGGAGGAGTGATTTTTAGGAAATTGATAACATTCTGAAGTCCTGCGGCAACGAAACCCAGCTGGCTGCTGACGTATTTCCAAGCATCGCCCAGATTGTTGACAATCGCGACCGCATCGTTTGCCTTATCGGTCAAGTTACCAATGATCCCGACAAAAGCAGGCAAGGCCAGATCAGAGATTGCAACCTGCAAATTGTTGACCGAGTTGGCCAGGTTCTTCATCTGCTGCGCTGGTCCTTTCAGCGCTTCGGCCAGTTTGTTAGCGCCATCTCGCTCAATGCGCTGCAATGCTGCCAGCACAATGTCGCTAGTGATCTTGCCCTCCTTGGCTAGATCGCGAATGTCGCCAATAGCGACGCCCATCTCCTGAGCAATCGCTTGAACGACAGCTGGGGTCTGCTCGAAAACACTATTCAGCTCCTCACCACGCAGGACGCCAGTGCCCAGGCCCTGGCTCAGCTGTAGGAATGCAGCGCTGGCTTCTTCTGCAGTGGTGCCGCTCAGCTTGGCTGCAGTATTAAATCCGTTGTAGACGCTGGTGATCTCGGCAAGTGTCAGTCCGACTGGCCGCAGACGAGCATAGATCTGAGCAAATTGCTGATTAGCTTCGGTTTGAGTCAGACCAAACTTTGACGCCGCCGCATTGGCTGCATCTTGCACTCGTGCAAAATCATCGAAGCCTCTACTCAGCAGATCAAGGCGACGCTGTGATTCAACAGCGGCAATCCCTGTATCAGCAATCTGCTTCGTGAGATAGCCAACGCCAGCAGCGGTTGCAGTGATCGCAGCAATCTTGCCGCTAAGAGCCAGGATGCCCTGCAGAAATCCGCCACCAGTCGCAGCGCTGCCACCGGCTGCACCAGATGCAGCACGCAGCTTTGCCTGCAACTGATCAATCTCATTGCCTAGGCGCTGATATGCCTTGCTGTTGAGATCAACCCGATCGCGCAACGTGGTCAGCGCTGCGATGTGCTGCCGAATCCCGGCAGTGGTATTTCCAGCCTCCCGCGCCATGCGGTTGATCTGGATGTTCATCTGCCCGAGCTGGGCTTTGCTTAACTGAGCAGTGGTCTCTAAGCCCTTCAGATTGCGATTAAACGCAGTGATCTGATTGGCACCGTCGACGTTGACCTTTAAGCGGAATGCGGCGTCGCGGTTGAGGGTCATGGCTAGCTGGATTGGTTGAGCTTGCTCATTGCTGCTGCCTCCATGACTTGCAGGCCCTCCAGCAGTTCCCGCGGCTCTTCTACTGCGTACAGCTTAAACAGCCATTCCGCCGCTGTATAGTCCAATCCCGTCACTCCAGACATGTTCGTGCGCCACTGCGTCTGCAGGCGCAGAAACATCTGAACGATTTCCCAGTTCGTTTCCCAGACAAAGAAATTCTCCTCCGGTGGTGGGGGGAGATCCGGTAGTTCCAACCCCATGGCCGCGGCATCAGCGGCGACTTCATCAACGACGCCGCCGCTAGCCCAATGCTCCGCGGCCTCGATCAGTTTTTTCGCTTAGCTCCCTGCAGGCTCTCGAAGTAGGCCATGACAATGGCGCTCGCCAGCATCGGAACCTCAAGCAGATCCGCCATGCTCTTCTGGCTGAAAGGCACTTCTTTGCCTTCGTCGTCGGTCACACCAGACCAACCAACCAAAACCTCAGCTGCAATTTCCAGCGCCGACAACTCATCGTTGCCGATCCCCTCGCTCAGCTCTTGGATCCGAGTCTGGGATAGCTGTTTAAATTCGCAATCAAAGGTCTGGCGCTCAAAGCGGCCGCCATCGACAGGAATGTCGAAATGGACAGGCCAGCTGTAAGAGCCAGACCGCTTAAGGACGAAAGCCAAGATCAGGTGAAGGCGATACTCAGCTCATCATTGCCCGAACTGGTCGGAACTGCAATAAACGGCATGTTCAGCATCTGCACCCCGTCCTGATCGCTATAGCTCAGGTTGCCCAGGTCGGACTGAGCAGTGGTCACTGTGCAGATGTTGCCAGCCGTCTGACCATGCTGGAAGGTGATGCTGCCGGTGCTGGTGCCGGTAGCGATGGTGAAAAAGTCCTTCGTAGCAATGGTCGGGGCCTCGATCACGATCGTGCCGCTGGGGGCGCGGTTGGTGATCAGAATCTCCTTGCTGCAGCCGACCAACTCGCGATAGATCACGTCGTTGGCAATGCTGAAGTTGTACGACTGCAGACAGCCGCTGTAGGAGAAGGCTGAGAAGTTAGTGGTGTTGCCCTGCTTGAAGATCAGCGGGGTGGCCTGGTTGGCGTAGGTAGGAGTCGGCAGGGTCTCGTCAGTCGGGGCGTTGTAGATGCCCGTCATGGTGAAGGAGATCACCGGAATCTGGCCCACTTCGCCGGTCAGCTCAAATGTGCCACGGCAGCCGGTCACCTTATGGCGAATCCCATCCTCGTGGTAGTAGATGGTCACGCTCTCGAACCCGCTGCTCTCAGGCGCGTAGGTGACGCTGGTGCTAGCGGAAACGGTCTCGCTCAGGCCGCAGCTGCGCAGCACTGGACCATAGGCAGGAGCGGTGCCAGCGGTGCCAGAACCAGCCAGTTCAACCTCAAAGCTCACCTCAACGCGGGTCTGCGCCAGCAGCTGATCGGCTTGCCCCATGTAAGGGCGCACCAGGTCGCGGTTGACGGTCTCAGCAACCAGGGGCTGAATCTCAAGATTGCGAACCAGAATCGCGTTGCTGGCTCCGGTAGGAGTCGAGTCCGTGCCGTAAGTCGATTCAATCTTCGCCAGGATCAGGCGCCGGCGTGTCAGAACTGAGGCCATTGGTGGCTACCTCGGATGTGGGGTGAGGGGCCGGCTGAGTCCGCTCGACGAGCTTTCGCTTGCCGGTTTTCTTGTCGACCAGATAGCTGCCGCCCTGGCCTTTGTGTTCGTCCATCATCGTAGCTACTACGGACTCTGAGCCAAATTAGCGACACGAGTCCGATACTTCACTGCGAAATCACAGGAGATCACACCAGATGGCTGGTCTGCCTCCTGCAGATCAAAACTCACTCCAATCGGTTGCACGTCATAGGCGAACCCATTGCAGGTGAGATCACCCATGATCTTCGCGTGCAGTGATTCGATGATCGGATCTGCAACTTGGTCCGGGATATTCCCTCGCACAATCACAGCAACTCGCACTGTTAGGGTCCAATCCAGCGTTGGCGCGCTAGTCAACTGCACGCACACATCACTGATCGGCTCGACCACAATCGCCGGCAGTTCGCCGCGCGCTAATGGCTCCACCCTGCTGCGATAGATCCGAGTGCCGACTCCAGTTGTGTCGGTCAGGTTGGTTCTGATCCTGGCCAGGATCGACTCGCGCCGTGTCGTCATGCGGAGGCCACCTGCACCACTGTGCAAATGATGCCAGGGATGCTCGGATGCGCAGGACTACCAGAAGCCGCCTCGGCGTGGATATACGCGGCGACGTTGGTGGTCATCCACATCAGTTCGATGTAGTCATTCGCGGCAAGACCTAGCACGAAATTCACAGTGCCGATCACGTTGCCATCGATGCCGCCATGGCTAGAGATAATGCTGAATCGGCTGTCGCTAGCTGGCACGTCGCCGCTGCTTCCGCTGTCGTTCTTGCGCAGCCAGACGTTCACGTCATGGATCTGCGTATCTGTATTGCTGAACTGAATCGAGAACGTCAAGCTATAGATCCCCGGATGATCGACCGTGATGCGGCTATTCGAGACAATCTTGACGCCGCGATTCGCCAGATCAACCTTCCGCAACAAGATCGGATAGGCCGTATCGATCGCAGCTGCAACTTGCGAGGTCTCATCCCAGAAGGATCCCCAATAGCCAGGGCAGCCGTGATACGGCAACTTGTTCCACGGCGTCAGGCCATCGCCAATCTTCAGGTTGTCGGTTTCCTTCTCGACGCCAGGTTCTCCTGCCATCAGCACTGGATTCAGCGCTGACCACTGGCTGCGAGTGTTGACCTTGAAGGGACCGCTCATGTTTTCTGGATCCCGAGTTGAACAAACTTTCCGTCATCGAGCAGCATGGCCTCTCTGACGGTGTAGGCAGTCCCATCGACGGTGATCGAGTCGCCGCGAATGAGACTGCCAAAAGCGGAGGCTCTGGCCGTCAGCGTGTAGTCGGTGGTGAGCACCATCCCATCGCTGATGACCTGGCTAGGCATGTCCAGGATTCCATTAGCGGTAGTGGCGCCAGCCGTGCAGCTGACGCCAAAGTCCGCCAGGAAGATATCCAGATCCTCCGAGAGCGCCATTAGCCGTACTTGGCAGAAGCCAGGCCGATAACAGCAACAGCACCAGCGCCAGAGCCACCGGCAACAGTCACAGAGACCTTCACGTAACGCTTCAGGGAAGTCACGTTCACGTAGATCTTCTGCAGCGAGGCAGTGTTCGCGGAGGTGGTGGTGAATGCGCCACCGCTCACGTCGGTATAGGTGCCGCCGGAGGTGTCGGATTCGGTCAGCTTCACGGCATAGGTGATGCCAGCACCGCCGGCTTCGGCGTCCAGCAGCACAGCCATGTCGCCCTCATAGCCCTGCAGGTCAATGGCAGAGCCGGTCCCGGTTGCGGCCACAACATCGTTGCGGAGCAGACCGAGGACCGTGGTCTTAGAACCAAGGTTGTGGATGGTCATGATTTAGCCCTCCGTCGAGGGGTAGATGGTTTGGGTGCAGGTTGAGAAATTTCCTCAACCACGTCGGCCACTTGTTCGGCGACCTCAACAGCTTTCCCGATACCGATCAGCAACTTGGCGTCCGAGGGGGAAGCCTCAAGAACCTCCCCCAAACGAACTACCTGGCCTGCCAGCACGGTTTGCCGTAGGACCTTGATCAACATGATCAGAGGGTGTTGTTACCGCGGCTGAAGGACTCGGGATGACGGATTGCGATGTCGCAGTCCTGCATCGCCACAACGCGGACGGTGCCGCTGGTGCTGTGGGTGTAGGGGTCCACCATCAGATCCAGGCCAGAGAAGTAGCCGATGATCAGATCGGCGAAGTTGCCGAACCACAGATCGCCAGAAGCGACTTGGTTGGACAGCACACCGCGGTAGCCGTTCACCTCACCGTTTTCCATGATGAAGATGCCGGAGCCGGCGTCCTTCTTCGTGGTCTTGAGGTTGCCGCGCATTGCGGCGTTCATCAGATAAACAGGGGTGCCGAGCAGAGCGTTGGCGGTTGCAACGTCGCTCTCCAGTGCCACCACCTCAGCAAAAGTGGGAGCGTCAGCAGCGAAGTCTTCGGTGCCGATGCCGGTGGTGTTCTTCAGGCCCAGAGGCTCATTGCTGGCGCCGGTGCCATACAGACCTGCGTAGTCGATCTTCAGAGCGATCACGCTGGCCAGGTCGTTGCGCACCATGTTCTCCACATCGATGGAGGACTGGATCATCAGACGACGGCTGAAGTCGGTGTAGGCAGCCACGGTGCGGGGCACAAGGCTCACCTGATCGACGGTCTGCTGGGACTCGGTGGGGGAGCCGGACTCAGCAACCCAGTAGGCGGTAGCAGCGCCGGACTGGCGGGGGATTGCCACGTTGCCGGTCAGGCCGGTCAGCACGGTGGCGCCAGCTTGATCCAGAGCCGAAGCGTTGCGGAGCAGGTCGATGAAGGAGCCAGCATCCAGCTCGGTAGCAACCAGGTTGCCGCCGGCGGTAGCAGCACCCACGTTCAGGTCGCGGCGCAGCACGTCCTGGGGCACGGTGATGCCGCGAGACTGACGGCCGAGCTTTGCGGCAGCAGCTTCAGATGCCTCGATCTCGAACGCAGCAGCCTCGCGAGCAGCGCGATCGGTCGGGTTGGACAGATAGTTGATGGCGCGCAGGAAGGAGAAGCTGCGGCTCTCCTTTTCGCTAAGGCCGATTTCAGCGGCGCTCATGGTGACAGGCTCCTGGGGGATGTTCATTTTGTCCAGAACAGCCGCGCGAGCCTCGTCGATAGAACGACCAGATTCGATCAGCTGCCGGCCGAGATCGGCCATCCCGTGCTTATCGCACAGGGCGGAAATGTCAGCAATGCGCGAGCGCTCAGCCTCAGCGGCTTCAGCCCGCACCACTGCCAGATCAGGGGTGGTGTTTTCCATTGAAGGAATGGGATCGGGTGTTGGTGCTGCCGAAGCAGCTTCGTCATCCGCAAGGGATCGGCCAAATCCGACGCCAGCATCTGCTGGGATCGCAACGACCGATAACTCGTACGGACTCCAAGCAGTAGCAACAAAGTCGCCACTACCGCGCTCCTCCATTTTGTCGATGGAGTAGCCGAAGGAGACATTTCGAAGAATGCCATCCTTCACATCACTCAGGATTTCCTGAGCGAAAGGATTGCGGCTGAACCGCACACGCGCATAGCCCCGGCGTTTTTTACCGTCGATATACGCGCGCTCCACAACTCCGATCACTTTGTCGGGGTTGTGGTTGAACAACAGTGGAGCACTGTCATTCAGGCGACTAAGATCAGCCGCCTTTGGTTCATGGCTGAGGATTTCGTTGCCGAAATACCGAGCCACGGGATACTCCGAGCTAAAAGGAAACTCGAAGGTCCGATCCTCAACTGCATCAAACGCAGTCATCTCACTGCGCTGATATTTGCCCTCCATCGCACGCAAGGCAGGAATCTTGCTCAAGGTGCTGAAACGATGGGCCACGCGAACAGGAGTCTCCTCCCAGCCTTGCTCGCCTTCGCGATAGACCGTGATCAATGCAGCAGGATCCTCGGCGGTTCCATTGATCACAACCTCAGCGTTCGGCACATCAATCTGGCCATCACGCTCAATGCGATCAATCCGGCCGCGAGCAGTGCCACCGCTGGAATCCCACTGCACGAAATCGCCGACCTTCAGCCCATCAGGTTGAGCGCGATCAGCTTCGCCATCGCCAGTGGCCTCCTCGAACTCAATCGGATCGAAGTCATGCTCAGAGAGCCATGCCCGTGCTTCGGCTGCTGTGTATTGCGAACTGCGGAACCGGATGGCCTGGATCTCGCTTTCGCCTTCCTTGATCCCATAGATGAAATCAATCCCAGGGCCACCCTCATCATTGACTCGCCGCAGCGAATCGTATTGATCTGGATCCTTCAATCGAGCAGCGTGCTCATTCGGATAGGGGCGCCCTAAGTCCACAGCGCTTCTGTCTTGTATTGCCTTGATTCTATCGGCCTTTGAATTAGCCCAACTCTGGCCAGCATCTCCGCCCCATGCTGCCCATGCCACGCGGCCTGGTGATGGATAGCCCTCTTCGCCGGGACTGAATCCCTCGCCCTGCTTGTCCACTTCATGCCTGGCAAACCACGCCGCCATCGTGATCACTGTCTCAGCGCTCAGCTCATCGCCACTCAGAATCTGGCCCGCCCTAGTAGCTGCCACCTCAGTGCCACCTGCTTGACCTTCAGCCTTCCAGTCCCGATAGCGCTGAGCCTCCTCCCTCATGCCATCAGTTGGCATCAGGTCCACTTCGGTGCCGCCAACATTTGCCATCAGTCTCCCTGCAGTTGCTCGCTGAGATCCTCAGTCCCTTGCTCCTCTGGATAGGACTCTTCCTCTTGCATCGGCGGATCGGTCTCCTCAAATGGAGCCACGCTGCCCATCGGGCGGGCGGCCTGAACAGCACCGCCATCCGTCACCTCGCTGGGATCGGTATCGGTGACGATGTTCATCTCATCAAGCAACGCCAGCTCGCTCTGGCGCATCAGCAGCACGTCATCCAAGTCGCCGCCCTGCTCTGCAATGACCTGCGAGAGGGTCTTGAAGCCACACCTCACAGCGGTCTTGTAAGCGTCCACCTCCTTCTGAGGGTCGACCCACTCCCAGCTCCTCGGCACCCACTTGCTGGCCCGATAGCGATCAGGGTTGCTCTCGTAGCCAGGCAGATTCAGCGCACCGCTCAGCACGGCCATCTCCAGCCATGCGTTGAAGATGGGCTGATGGAAGTTCTCGATCATGTACCGCTGCAGCACGCGATAGCTGTCGCGCTCCTCCAGGAGGCTCAACCGGCTGCTGCTGTAGTTGGTCTCTGAGAAGTTCTTGCTGATGCTCTCGAAGCTGACACCAAGGCCAGCCGCAACAGCGCGCAGCATCGACCGGGTGAACGGCTCCAGCTGCCCGTCAGGGGCATTCAGATCCGGCACCGTCACCTGCTGGCCGGGATCCAAATACTTAAAGACACCAGGCTGGAAGTCAGAGACCCGCTCGCCTTCATAGACCTCATCAGCGGTCAGTTCACCCTCGGGGCTGGTGATGAATCCCATCAGTGCGCTGCTGGCCCGTGCACGCACCACCTCGGCCTCCTCGTAGCCCTGCAGCATGTGCAGCCGCATCAGCGCCGAGGCAAACCAGGTCACGCCTCTTGTCTGCCCAGGGCGATCGGAAATGAACAGATGGATCACCTCATCAGCAGGGATCCTCACGCGGCGACCGTTAGTGCGCGCATTGCCCGCGTAGGTGTCGCCAGGGTGGTTGGCATAGAAGTGGTAAGCCTGCGGCCGCAGGTATTGATCCACCTCGATGCCCATCCGCACCGTGTTGCCGTCCTTGGCCTGCGGCAGATCGTCATCGATCAGATAGTCAGCCTCAAGCACCTGCAGCGCGAAAGGCACTTTCGAGTCGCCAAATGGCCGGCGAATCATCCTGATGAAGATCTCACCGCTCTCGGCAAGACTCCGCACCGCCAGACGCTCAATGTCGTGGAAGCCCAAGAGACCGCTCACGTCGCAGCGGTTCTTGTTCATCCACTTCTCGAACTCCTCGTGGATTTGAGCGTTGATCGCCTCATCTAGTCGACCACCACGCAGCATCCGCACCTGGCCCTGGTGGCGAATGCCTTGACCGATCACGTTGTTCTGGATGGCCCGCAGCGCCTGCCGTGCATAGTCATTGTCTCTACACAACTGCCGCGCCCGGTTGCGCAACGACTTGAAGCTCGACTTGATCTCGCTATCGGCGCTAGTGCCACTGGTCACCCAGTCGCTGGTCAACCTGCTAACGCGCGCACCCAAGTAAGCCCGCTGCCGCGGCCGTACTGGCTCGAAGCCCATCGCCTTGAACAGCCGCGTGCGCAGTCCCATCAGAACCTCACGAACAGATTGAACGGATTGCCAAGACCATTAGCAATCATTTGAGCCTTTTGCTCGCGATTCACATCAGCCTTCAACTTTGTCTCCAGCGCCAGCAGATCAGGCAAATCGTATTTCTTCAGGCTCCGATTGCCGATGGTGTATTCCTTGACGATCCCATTGTTCAGCAGTGATCGGATCGCAGCCTGCACTGCATCCAGATCCTTCTGCGCCTGCGTCCGCCCGTCCAGCGCGCCGGGCGTGCCCGAATAGCTAAGCGCCGCCAGCACCGTCGACTGGCCGCTGCCCAGCGTGATCGTGCTGCCGGTCTTGGTCGCAACCGCCTGCCAGTACCAAGTGCCAGCATCGAACCCAGCACTGGTGGCCGCGGCAATGCTGAACTCCCAGCCGGTGCCATACGCAGTCCCGACCACCGTCGCGCCTTCGCTCGCAGCGTTAAAGCGCAGGTAGTAGGTCAACGTATAAGCCGCGCTGTCGACCGTATTGCCCAGGTTGTCAACGCCAGCAACATCACGCCACTTGATCGTGTCGCCTGCCCTGATTTCGCTGGGGATGTTCACGGCCTACCAGTTGTGCACGAAACCAGGGGCCGCGACGGGCGGCTGCTTCTTTGATCTTAGCGGTGTCCTCTTGCCTTCTTCCAGCTGCCCCCGCAACTGCTCCCACATCGTTGCCTGGTTCATCCTCCGCGAATAAATCAACAATGCCGCATAGCCATAAACAGCACAATCGAGCGCCTCATTTCGATCGCCCGACTTCTTGACCCATTCCCTGATCGGAAATCCCCGGTGATAACGCAGAGCAACTTTCTCGCTCGTCAGCTGCTTGAAGTATTCCGCATCTGCCGCCATGCCGAAGTTCAAGCTGCCTGTTGTTTGGTTGTGCCGCAGCCTTCCGAACAACGTCGTCTTGATCGTGTCGGTCCCCAGCTGATACAGCGACACGCCCTTCTTCAGCACCTTCCCGCGCCAGTTCACGTCCACCTTGCTGCCTTTACCGACCGCCGGACTGTTGCGCCTGCTGCTGCCCTTGATCGCCACCACGCCCTGCCGCACACGCTCGCGCACATAGTTGTAGACCTCGTGGGTGCAATGACCACCAGAGTCGATCGCCATCTGCGCAATCTTCAATTCCTGCCCGCCAGTCGTCGCCCATCCGGTTGCCAGCACCTGATCCAACTGTTTCCACACATCCACCTGCGTCGGGTCGCCCATCAACTCCTGATGCCACACCAACCACCCCGTCTCGCCCTCGCCCCATCCCCACACGCTCACCGCCAGACGGTTGTCCTGCACGTCAACGCCAGCAGTCAGTAGCACCACGCCCTCAGGGCACATTCCCGGTTCATACGCCAGTCGCTTGGCCATCAGGCCCTCAGCGTTGACGGCCGCGGCGTAGTCCTCCTCCCACGTCTCCGCCAGCCTCGTATTAACGAACGCCTTCAGCGCCGGACCATCACCCTTTGCTCGCAGGAAGTCATCTACCAGCTGCTCCCAGCTGCACCATCCCAGCGGGCTATACAGACCCGACAGATGAAACCCAGCAGTCTTGCCATCGAATGGCGCCGTCGCGCGCCACTCACCAGCGCCCAGCATCCTCGGCTTGTGCAGCTCCTCGAATCGCTCGCCGCAGTGCTCGCACTCATACCTCGCTGTCTCCGGTCTCCGCTCCTCCCACTTCAACCTCGACCACTGCAGCCATTGCATCTCCCCACAGCACGGACACGGCACATAGAACCGCCGTTGATCACTGCGCTGATATTCCGCCTCAATCCGGCTGAAGTCCTTCACCGTTGGCGTACTGGTCAACAGAATCTTCCGTCGCGCGAACGTCGTCGTCCGCCGTTCAGCCAGCGCAACCGGATCGCCCTCGCCATCCACATCGCTCGGGAAGGCATCGATCTCATCACAGAACAAATACCTACAGGGCGCCGATCTCAAACCCGTCGCGCTGTTGGCCCCAGCCAGCAGCATGATCCCGCCGCTGAACTCCTTGCTAAACATCGTGTTGCCCGAGTCCCGACTACGGGCCGGCGCAATCTTGTCCGCCAAGCAAGGCGTCTCGCTGATCATCGACTCAAGTCGCTGCTTGCTAAGGCGCTTCGCCATCTCGATCGTTGGCTGCACGCACAACATCGGCCCCGGAGCATGGTCGATCACATACCCCAGCCAGTTGCTGCCCGCCTCCGTCTTGCCCGTCTGCGCTGCAAACTGCATCACCACTCGCTGCACCGTGCTGCGCGTGCTCAGGCAGTCCATCGGTTCCTGCAGGTATGGCGTCCTGCTGGTCCGCCATGGCCCAGGCTCCGCGCTTGCTTTGCTGCTCAGCTTCCGATACCTGTCCGCCCACTGCGAAACCGTCAGCGCCTCCTCAGGCCGTAGGCCCTCAAGGAATCCCTCGATCCATGGATTAGCCATCGGCCAGCTCCACCAGCGCAGCACGGTGCTCGTCGCTCAACACCTGATGAATCCGCACCGGGTCCGTCTCGCCCGCCAGCTGGTGGCTAAGCCGGTCGGCCAAGTTAGCTAACGCCTCACGCACACTCCGGCCCAACGCAAACGCCTCTTTCTTCACCTGGTCCACCGGCACCAAGTCGCCTCGCTGCTGCGTCACCTGCAGCTTCGCCAGCTCCGCTTGGTAGTGCTCGCGTCTCGCGCGACTCTCATTGAGATCCGGGATCGCATCATCCGGCAGCGCGTCCACCCTGGCCCGTAATTCCAGCGCATCCTTCGGTGGTGGCGCCTCAATCGGATCCGCCCGCCGCACCTTGCTGTTGTAAGTCGCTTTCGTGTTCTTATCCCACAGCTCGATCGCTAGATCTCGATCGAGCCATCGCTTGCCGTCCTTCTCAACCACAGCAGCAGCAATCCGCGCCTTAGTTGCCGCTGTCACCGTTCCCTTTGCGCAGCCTTTGATTGCAGCGAACTCGCTAAAAGTGACTAGCAAGCCTTAAGCGTTCCTAATTCAGTTCAATACTATGCAGGTATTGAACTCTCAAACTGGGATTGGGCCAAGAATGCTGAGATCCCTTGCGCTGCAATGAGTTTGGGACCTTTTTGCGCTGGCGCTAGAGAATCCGTGCGCGCGCGAACGACCCGCGGGCCTTAGCCCGGCAAGGACCCGCGATCGAGGGGGGTGCCCCACCCTCAGCGGGCTGTGGCGACGGCCTGCTCCAGGCTGCTGATCAGATAGCCCATGAAGCGCTGCTCAGCCAGCTGCGTGCCCAGCTGACCGATGGGGAAGCGTGGGCGGTATGCGGCCCGGCTGGAGTCAGCAATGAACAGCGGGCGCAGGCTGCCGCTTGCCTCCCTGCGATAGATGCCTGGCGGCCTAGCTCCGCCTCTTGGCTTGCCGACCATCACGCTGCCGGGCCCGCTAGTCGCCACCTTGCCGCTGATCGACCTCAGGGTTGCCAGGCTCACGTTGCCGCCTGCAGTGCGCCTGACGGCCCCTGTAGGGCGCAGCTGGGCGCCTGCGGGGATGTTCCCGACCTGCTGCCCTAGGAACTTCGCTTCGAAGCCCTTCTGGGGCCGCAGACCGCCATCGATACCGAAGCGCAGGTAACGGGCGCGCTTGGCCTCGGCGTAGACCACAGCCTCCAGGTTCTGTTTGGTGCTGCGATCAACCAGGAAGGCGCGCTGGGTGAAGGGAACAGGCCGATCGAAGTAGCGCTGGGTTTCGTAGTTGAACAGCTGACGGATGTCGAACGCGGTGCGGTTGAGCGCGAGCGACGTGGCGAATGGCATTTGGCGCGCAAGGGCTGATGACCAGCCGATGGCGCCAGAGAGATCAGCGTCGAGCGTGATGGATGCCATGCCTCAAGGGTAGTGGCGGGGGCCGAGCCAGGCGGGTGGAGATGGCTCAGGCGGCCCGTAACAGCAACGATCGGACGTTACAGGGTGCGTAACATCCGAGACTCCTTGCGCCGCAGTCGATCGGACCCCCCTTGTTACGTTGTTACACCTTTACAGAAATATAGATATTAATAGGGGTGTATTTAAGAGAGAGTGAGAGAGGACACACACCTGTATATAGGGGGGTGGCTATGTCGGCGAAAAACCGTAACACCGTAACAAAATCGGCAGATCCCTTGCAGCGCAACGGATTTCGGCTGTAACAGACCCTGTTTCAGGGGCGTCACAACTCCCGAATCGGTAACGCCACCGCCCTGGACAGGGCACCGCAGCCCCTGAAACGCATCGGCCCGGCCTTGACCGCTCCCCTCAACCTGGAGAGCAAGGTTCCCCAGCTGTGCGACCACTGCGTGTCACGCAAGATGGCCGCGATTGACTCGGAGGTGTTGCTGACGAACAGCAGCTCCTTGTCGTTTTCGACCCTGAGACCATGGCGTTCGAGGGTGTGCTTGGCCTGTGACGGCTCGACGTTGATATCCGCTTGGCGATGGGTGCTGATCTCCACCAGTTCGCCCAGGGTGCGGGTCAGGGTCTTGTCGCTTGTCTCGACCCTGACGTGATGCTGAAGGATGCGCTGGATGCAGCGCTGTTCATCGGGCACTTCAGTGGCCTGGCTGTAAGCCTCCCAGCTGTTCTGTTCAATGAGCTGCCGTGCCTGTTCAACAGTTGGCACTTCGCTGGACATGAGCGACCATGCGCCGGCCAAGAGGGTGCCGTACTGGTCACCAAGACGCTGGGAGTCGAAGTATTCCGCAGCGACGCGAGTGAAGACGCGAACGGACTGACGGATGACGGGAATCAGCGAGACGGTGCGCGCGATCAACCTGCGGCCAGTGCTGGCATTGATGTGCCGATCCAGGTCGCGATCGAGATCCTCCCAGTGCTTAAGACGTTCTTCTTTCGGGATCTCATTGGGCGATCGCAGGGTGAGCTGAGCGAAGCGAGAGCGATCTGCGCCTTGCTTGAGAGCAGTGGCGATGGATGACATAAGGAACATCGAGCGGATGTTGAACCTGGTCACGTCACCACCAGGGCTGCCCTTGAGCATGGTTGCGTGAGACTCACTAGACGCAACACGAGCCAAGGCGAGGATGTTCTGCATCCGCACCTGGTCGGCCTTCTCATTGGATTCGGCCTCGTCGAAAACAACGGGCAGGGCATCACAACGCAGGGTCTGGCGTAGACCGGCTTCGGTGGTGTTGCCGGCCACGATGAGGCCCATGTCGGCCAGCAGTGGCGCGACGTAGCGATCGAGGATGGCGGACTTACCGGAACCTGCTGCTGCGGTCAGCCATGCATGAGGCCGCCAGGGGAGAGCGCCGCAGATTGGCGCAAGGGTGACCCAGCCAGCAAGGAGGAGGCCAGAGGCTGGCACCTCCCAGTGGAAGCGCTCGGCGATCTCGCAGAGGACATGAGCCTCAAGGTCTGAGAGCGGAGAGGTGGCACCTGGTCCCACTAGCTCCGGCATCCGGTGATAGAGGTAGTTGGACTTGAACGGCTTGAGAACGGGGTGGCGCTCGCCGTCTACCACCAGCTGGTCACCGAGGTGGAGGATGGTGCGCTTGTCGTCCCACCATGCGCCGCGGCCGCGGATGCGATCGGGGTTGTAGACGCCGCGTTCAGCGCCAATGGCGAAGAGGGTGGCAGCGGCCTTGGTCCAGTCGACGGGAGAACGATGGCCTGGGCATAGCTCTTCCCAATATGGGAGGTTCGCCAGTGAGACCAGGTTGGTGGAAGTGTGCGATGCGCGGGTGAGGCGCACCACTTGGCCGGTGTTGTGGGGGCGGTAGTAGTAAGCATCGCCATCGAAACCGAGGCAGGTGAAATGGTCATTTGCGTCGAGATCTGGCAGGGCCTGCTCAGGTTCGGGCTCGGGTTCGGGCAGCTGGGCGGCTAGGTCGATGGGCTGCGAGAGGTTGGCCTTGAGGTAGGTGAGCGCCTCCTCGGGCGTCCAGGTTGCATCAGCTAGATCCCAGCCTTCGGGTGAGTCCGCTGGTGGGGTGACGATCTGAACGCGATCAACAGGAAGGCGGAGGAGGAGCTGCGCAAGCCGATCCATGGCCTGCTGGCCAACGATGTCGGCATCGGGCCAAAGGATGACGCGCCGGCCGGTGATGGGTGACCAGTCAGCCTTATCGATGGCCTTGCAGCCTGATGGCCAAGTGGTGACGATCGCCTTGGGGTAGAGCTTGGCTGCAGCGTCAGCGGCCTTCTCGCCTTCAACGATCAGGACGGTGCCAGTGCGACCGCGCAGCTGGCTGAGGTTGAGCAGTGGGCGAGGTGCTGGCGGGGCCTTCCATTCCCAGCGACTGCCGGACCAGGAGAGGGGCCGGATCTTCTTGCCAGGGAAGCGACAGACAAGGAAGGTATCGCTGTAGCGCCAGACATGTTCAGCGCCTTTGGTGGGAGGTTCTGGCCGCTGAGGTGCGACGCCAAGATGCTCCTCGATGCGCTGGGCTGCTGTGCGGAAGTCCCAGCCGGTGCGGCGCATGAGGAGATCGATGCCATTGCCGGCGCCACCGGATTGCGATGGGCCGCCGCATTGATTGCAGAACCAGGAACCGGAGCCGTCCTTGTCATCGAAGCGATAGCGATCAGACCCGCCGCACATGGGGCAGGGCTGATGCTTGTCGGTGAGCTGCTCAGCAGAGAGGCCCGCAAGGGCGCCAAGAATCGACGGCCAGTGGCCGTTAGCGAGATCTGTGATGCGGGTCATTGATCGAAACCGAGGACGAATTGCTGAACAGCGGCTTTGTCTTGTTGCTTCTCGCGTCTGCGAATAGCTGCTAATTGCTGTAGACGCTCAGGCCATAACCGCTCGACTTTGGCCAAGAGGGATGACTGAAGAACGTGGTCCAACTTGCTGATTCGCTCTAATTCATCGGGGTCGTTTTCGCCGGTGAAGCAGTGATAGAGCAGTTCGGGTGCTAGCCAGGCATCTAGATCAGCGAGAAACCGATCTCGAATGGGATTAGGGCGATTCATTGCTGCACCTGCTGCATAGCTGTAGCAATGAGTTGACGGACAAAGGCTGAGCGTGAGGTGAGACCTGCGGCCTGTTGATCGAGCCAGGTGATCTGCTCTGGCGGCAGATCGAGGGTGATGGTGCGGCGCTTGGGGCGCTTAGGACGCATTGGTTTGGCTGGGGTTCCGCTGGGGGAACGCTATCGGCGAATTTCTAGGACGCAATAGGTCCCACGATTTCGTTTGCGTCTTGAATTGAGCGAGCCACGCCTGCGATGCCACCAGCGCGGCGAACCATGTGCAGCCAGTTGTTCTGTTCAGGCGTGAGACGGCCTGTGCTGGTCTTTACCTCTATGGACGTGAAGACCGCTAGCTGCTGGCCCACCATGTCAGGCGTGACCGTGACAGTGCGCAGGCCGATGAGATCAGCAGAGCCACGGGCTAGGCCGAACTGCACGGGTCGGCCAGTGCGTGGGTCGGGCAGGGTGCCGGTGTTGTTGCGGAACAGGCGCAGGTCGGCGCGTGTGCCTAGTGCTAGGCGGATGTGCTGCTGAAGGTTGGTTTCAGCGTTTGCCACGCGAGTGCCAGAGCCGGTACGCCCAGCCTGGAGAGTAGCCGCGACGTTTGGCGAGAGCCAGCAGATCTGGGAGCGTGCGGGCCGCCTGCTGCTCGCGCCGCTTAGTTGCGCGCTCGGCAATGCGCTGGCGGACAGATTCGCGATGCAGTTCCTTCAGTTCGCCATCAACCTGCTGCATTGCTGGGCGTGAGGTTGGCGCGCAATCAGCACCACAGACTGGGCACTGTGGCTGCGGCTTAAACGCTGCATAGCAGCTGGGGCATGTGCGCACAGATGGCGCGTTTTCGCCGCGTGGGCCGCGTTTGACGCCATCGGCCAAGGTCCACTCGCGGTCATCATCGGGGAAGCCATGGCGCATGACGTTGCCGACGTGATCAAGGATCAGCGCGTCGCTGCCATCAGCTTTTGGGCGCAGTACGCGGCCAACCTGTTGCAAGTAGAGGCCCAGGGATTTCGTTGGCCGTAGCAAGATCGCTACGGAAGCACCAGGGCAATCGAAGCCTTCGGAGACCACATCAACGGTCACCAAAACCCGCACTGAACCGTCCGCAAGACCCGCAACGAGGCGATCGCGTTCTTCGGGTTTGGTGTCACCCAGGAGCGTTGCGGCGCGGATGCCTGCTGCTTGGAACTGAGCCGCTACTGATGCCGCGTGCTTGGTGTTGCAGGTAAAGGCAATGGCGGGGCAATTAGGCGCAAGGCGCTGGTAGTGCTC
>JACCDT010183336.1_pt1 | contig 35145 bp, 31 predicted proteins | sample 7446291 | NCBI WGS metagenome assembly JACCDT01 (sample SAMN15323446, study PRJNA562643) | freshwater metagenome | isolation source: river surface water | place: USA:Blue River Watershed | collected 2017-08-17
AATATTATGGAATATACCATTTTCCATGAGTAACCACAGAAAATTAGCCAAGTTAGTTCTGGTAGGCTAAGTTTATTACTGAAAGCTAGGACATCGACAATTATAGATAGTAATAATTGACCAAGAGCGGTTGCTAAAATAGTTCTTAATATAAAAGATTGTCCGTGAAATTTTATTTTCCATTTAGTTAAAAAATAAATATTACTGAATTCGCCGACAAGTGTGCCAATCAAAGTAGATATAACAAACTGTAGTGTTGGATCAAAAACTGTTTGGTATTGTAAGCTTAAGTTGAAATACTCCGGTGATGGCAAATGGGAGACAAAAATAGTTACTATAGAAAACAGGAGTTCGCATAGTGCGCCTATCCAAATAAATAATCTTGAATAAGTATAGCCATAAACTTCGGCTGTTATATCGAGAATGAAAAAAGCTAACGGGAAAACAAATATTCCGCCAGGTCCATCAGTACCGGCAATCTCGAAAAATCTATTAGCTAAGCATACCGTGAGTAATAAAAATGTTACATAAAAGGCCATTAGCCATAAAGGGAATTTATATTTACCCATTAGACTCTGCCTGTTTTTTCAAATTATATTCATCTATAGTGTCTTTAATTCCTGCCATATAGCCAATTTTATTAGCATCTTTGGAATTTAATTTTTTGATTAAATTTTGATCTTTAGATAGGTTTACAGCTGTTTGTTGGAGTTTTTCAGCATTTTTAGACTTTAATGTAATGATATAGTCTTCAGTAATATTATTTAACTGAATGTTTTCAATTGTAAATTCAGGCGCTAGTTGTTCGATAGCATGTAAATAAGTTAATGCCCGCACGGTTTCTTGATTAAGGCCTTTAATTAAATCATCATTGAAAACAATATCTTTGATGTGCATGGTTTTAGTATAATGTCCCTGCAGTTTTATAACTGCAAGTTTGTTAGAGGATTTAGGGCAGTCATGAATATCAATAATCTCAAAAGGGTACTTTTGTTTATTTTCTTCTATAAAACTGCTGATACTTTGTTTGATAAATTGTAACCAATTTGATTTAATATCACTCATATAAATTGTATATTATATATTATTTTGTTTTATTTTATTTTAGTAATGCAGCAGCCAATACTCTCTCGGCCTTCTGATGGCATTAAGATATCTTGAGGAAATTGCCCTGCACGGTTGATATATTTCATTTCTTCAACTTCGCTATCTACAAAACCTGCTTCAGATAATGCTTGTAATAAAGTATCTTGATCTAACCAATGTACTAATGAGGGTAATTGCCCAGCTCTTGAAGAGCAGTATTGTTCTGGATTAGTAATAATACCTGGCCACTTGATGCCTTGAGATTTACGGGCATTATATTCAGGAATAAAACTGCTCCAATTGGCTAAGTATGGCGTTTCATTGACTATATAGATTTTCCCAGAAGGCTTGATTACTTTTCGTAATATTTTAAGTGAATCAATGATTCTTTGTGCAGTAAAAAAGTGCATTACTCGGCAAATCAAAGCGCCATCGAAATAATTCTCTGGAAATTCTAATTCTTCAGGGAAAATGCCAGTAACGGTTTGCAGATTGCAGTGATGCTCTTTACTTGCTTTATTAGCCATAATGGCTAAATGAATAGGATCGATATCATTAGCTATTACAGTACTGCCATTTCTCAAAGCTTCAAGCGAGGCAATGCCATAAGCAGCACCTATTTCGAGTAATCTGGCACGGTCTTTTGATTTACTCGAAGAGCATGCAAAGCTTTTTGAAAAATAATCTAAAGTAGTCGTCATGTATCCTTGTTGATTATGCGTTGGCACAAATCCAGAATGTTCTGCTGGCTCAGATGGTATACTGTCGGTTAGTTTATTTAAGCTTGCTGATTCGATAATATCTTGAGTTACACTGCGATAAAATAGATCTGCATTAAACTGAGGGTTAAATATATCTACAAGCAGTTTAATTAAGTTTGTAGATTTCAAAATAAAATTTAGAGGTGGGACTCCGTAGGTATCATGCCAGATTTGTTTTCTTTGCGAGGTTAAAGCTTTACCAAGTTCTGAGCAAAAAAATTGTTCCTGTTTTTGACAATAACAAACATCTCGATATCTTATATATAAAGCCTCGAAGAGAATACACGCAATATCGTTTAGATACCTAGCGTCATAATGCTTTTCTAGGTTATTTATAATGTTAATTATTTCTTTGAGATTCAACCCATCATGTTGATCAGAATACTGATGAATAAGATTGGTTGTATCAATTAATGATTTTTTTAATGTATAGTCTAGCATTTTTTAATCTCAAAACTTGCCCTGCAATATACTAATTTTTTTGGGATTAAACAATGGGTTGTTTAATTTTGAACTTAGGGTTGTTTTTGTTTAGCCTGGATATTTCGGGAAAAGACCCTGGACATTTCGGGATAAGACCCTGGATATTTCGGGGTTTAAAAGCTATAATAACAACATCAATATAAAAATAACCATAAAATACAATTAGTTACATGTATAAGAGAAATTTAGAATCAAGCATCATTCAGCTTTTAAAAGAGTTTAGAATAGTGTATCTTGCTGGACCGCGCCAGGCAGGAAAAACCACCTTAACAAAATCTATTGCTGCTCAATGTGGTCTTGAATATATAACTTTTGATAATCAAACGGTTTTAGAGGCGGCTAAAAGTGATCCTATAGGTTTTATAAATTCTTTTAAAGATAAAACGTTAATATTTGATGAGTTTCAATATGTACCAGAATTAGTTCCAGCTATCAAACAAGTGTCTGATGGTTTGATCAGCAATGAAAAAGGTAAATTTTTATTAACAGGCTCGGCTGATATATTTAAATCTGCAAAAATGCAAGAGTCATTACCTGGCCATATGGCAAGGTTAGAGCTTTACCCGCTTTCACTCTCGGAGAAATATAATACAAAAAATAATATTATAGATTTATTATGTAATGAAAAGTTCAACCATAAGATATTAGAATTTTTAACGCATTCAGACTTGGCTGATTTAATAATTCAGGGTGGTTACCCTGAGGTCCAAGATAAAACCCCAAGATCTAAACAATTGTGGTACAAGTCATATATCGAAGGGCGCCTATACAAAGATTTTCAAACTTTATATGCTGCCAAGGGCAATTATCGTTCTAAACTCCAAACCCTAGTACCTTATTTGGCTGGTTTATCAGGTAATCTGATTAAATACTCTAACATTTCAAACGACATTGGTGAAGAAGATAAGTTAATAAAATCTTACATTGAAATCCTTGAACTAATGTTTATTGTAAAAATTGTTCCTGCCTATTTAAAAAATAAAGCAAAACGTCATGCAATAGGTATGCCTAAATTGCAAATGATTGACACCGGACTTGCTTGTAATTTATTGGGAATAAAACAGCATCAACAATTAATAGATACTCATCATTTCGGTGGGCTTTTAGAGAATCTTATCTTTATGGAGCTGATTAAACAAAACGCTTCTTCAGATGAACAAGTAGAACTATTTCATTTTCGAGATAAGTATAAGAATGAAGTTGATATCGTGATAGAGCGAGACAATAATAAAATTATTGGTATAGAAGTTAAAGCTTCTGCAACTATAAAACCACAAGATTTTAAAGGCTTGATCAAATTAGCAGAGTTTAATCCAATAAAATTTCAATATGGTTTAATTTTTTATTCTGGCAAAGAAGTACTACCATTTACTCAAAATGGTATTCAACTGTTTGCTTTACCAATAAGCTTGCTTTTAAAATAAAATTATTAAGGTTTAGAGAAATATATTAAATCCAAGAAACCCAGCAATTAGCAGCGAAACTATGCTGAAAACTCGGATAGTTGATATATTATGATAACAGTTGACAAAGTTCCGGATAACATTATCAGCTACTAAATACATCAAGCCCTTTTGAGTAATAAAATTATGATAAATACTGATCTTGCAATAGCTTTTTACTGTCCACATGAGAATCTTCGTTTTGGCGAGTCAGCGGTAATTGCAAAAGACTTAGGTATCCCAGTTATTGAAGAGGAAACTAATATAGATTCTGACGTGCACTATGTCTTATTTTGGCAAAATGTTAACAACAGCCAGTATTTGTCTATTGCAAGCCCCCAAGCCATGAAAAAAAACCAGGGGTTATATGTAGACTATATAAATAGTCTGATTGCAGGTAAGACGGCGTATAAGTTTAATTATTTAGACGCTTTACCAAAGGCTATGGGTTTAGCTAAGTTAAAAGATCAAAAAGTTCGTATTATAGATGGAACAGCTGGCTTTACTCTGGATGCTTATGCATTACTGCAATTATGTAATAATCTAGAGTTTACATTGGTCGAGCAGTCAAAAATATTGTTTTATTTAGTCAATGATGGCATATCAAGGCTAAGAAATGGCAATGGCCTTCATTTAGAAAGAGCACAACGGATGCAGATTATAAATGACAATTTTATTAGTTATTGTAAATCTCACAGTAAATCTCACAGTAAATCAGCAGATTACCAGATTATTTATCTAGACCCCATGTTTGAAAAGACGAAATCCTCTGCAGCACCAAAACAAAACATGCAGCTGCTACAAGATTTATGTAAAAACCCTAATGATGTCAATGAATTACTATCAGTTGCCCTGGATTATCAAAAAGCGACAGGGGGCGGTAAAGTTGTTCTGAAAAGAAGCGGTAAACAGCCTAAATTGTTAGAAAAAAATATTAATTTCTCTGTCGAGTCCAAGCAGATTAGATATGATGTATATTTAATCTAAATAGTTTATAATGCTTAATTGTGCATAAAATAGTCTAGAGTTTGGCAGCTCGCCCGCAGGAAAGTTGTGATAAAATTTACCGAAGTAAACAAATATTACTCAAATAAAAACCAAATCAAAACTCATGCTCTGGTTAATATTAATCTAGAAGTACTAACAGGTGAGATTTTTGGCATCATAGGTACGAGTGGTGCAGGCAAGAGTACTTTATTACGTCTGGTTAATAAACTTGAATCCGCTGATAGTGGTCAGGTTTGGCTGAATGGTAAATTGGTCCAAAATTTAACGGGTGGCGAGCTGAAATCTACTCGGCAAGAAACGGGTATGGTTTTTCAGCATTTTAATCTACTGGAATCTTACACTGTTTATGAAAATATAATTTTCCCACTAAGAATCAATAACCAGTTAGGAAAACTTTCAAAAGATGAATTGGCTATTTTAGTAAATCCAATATTAGCATTAACCGGATTAACACAGTATGTTGACAAATACCCAAGCCAATTAAGTGGTGGCCAAAAACAACGGGTAGGGATCGCTCGTAGCTTAATTACTAAACCTAAAGTTTTATTGTGTGATGAATGTACTTCATCCTTAGATCCGGAAACAACTAGTTCTATTTTAGCTTTACTGAAACAAATTAATACAGAATTAGGTGTTACAATTTTATTAATCACGCATGAAATGGCAGTTATCAAAAATATTTGTAATAAAGTTGCTGTGATGTCGCATGGTAGAATTGTAGAGCAAGGTGAAGTTTTAGAACTTTTTGCTAATGGTCAACATGAAATTACTAAAAAGTTGTTATCAACTAGTTTAAAAGACAAGTTACCCGCAGTAATTTTAAAAAATTTAAATTTAAACAAAGCTCCAGAGCAAACTAGTTTTCCTGTTGTGCAGCTAACCTTTATTAATAAATCTGCGGCAGAGCCTGTGTTGTCAACAATAATGCGAGGATATAATGTCAATTTTAATATTCTCCAGGGCGAGATTGAGACTATCAAAAACAATATTGTCGGTAGGATGATTATTCAAATAGAAGCTGATGATATCGAGTTTGATCAAATAAAAACTCATTTTAACGAAAAAGATATTAAGCTCGAAGTATTAGGGTACGCGTCAAAAATATATGAATAATATTAATCAGTTTTTAAATGAACCGTTAACTTGGCAAGTTCTGTTGGCGATATGGGAAACTTTTATCTTATTATTAATACCAGGATTTTTTGCAGTTATTATTGGCAGTGTTTTGGGACTGACATTATTTATTTTAAGAGCAGATCAAAAATTTTTTCATACAAACAAAGCTCAGTTATATCTGTATAGGATTTTAGATTTTATCGTTAATATAGGTCGCTCAGTTCCATTTATAATATTGATGATAGCGTTATTACCACTGACTAGATTATTAGTAGGAACAACTATTGGCACTATGGCTGCTTGCGTACCATTAGCGATTGCAGCAATACCATTTATGGCGCGGATAGTAGAAAACAGCTGTTTGAATGTAAGCAAGGGTGTTATAGAAGCTGCTCATAGTATGGGGGCGACGACTGTTCAAATCTTATGGTATGTCATATTACCAGAAGCAAAAATAAATATTATTAATGGCACAGGAATCATGCTTATCGCTCTAGTTGGGTATAGCGCTATGGCGGGAACACTAGCTGGGGGTGGCTTAGGTGCTTTGGCATTTAATTATGGTTATCAAAGATTTAATAACAATATTATTATTATTACAGTAATATTAATTGTTTTATTAGTACAACTTATTCAATACACCACCAATGCTATTTGTAAGCATTATACTCATCATTAGTAAATTATTAGCAGATTTGAGGTTTTATGTTAAGTAAATTATTTTTAAGATCCGTTTTAATTTGCTGCTTAGCTATTGCAGGTTGTGGCAAAAAAAATATTGACGATGAACATAGTATTGTAATTGGTACCATCGCAGGGCCAGAAACAGAATTAGTAGAAGTTGCAAAAGACGTAGCTATGAAAAAATATAATCTTAATGTCAATATTAAAACATTTAATGATTATGTTGAGCCAAACCGTGCGTTAGAAGATGGTGATATCAATGTTAATATGTTTCAGCATCAACCATATCTCGATGAAGTGATCAGAACGCAAAATTATAGAATTGTGAGTATAGGTGAATTGTTTATTTATCCTGTAGGGATTTATTCAAAAAAATATAAAAAAATAGCAGATGTTCCTAATAATGCCCAGGTTGCTATTCCTAACGATGCTAGTAATCAAGCTAGAAGTTTGTTGTTATTGGAGCAAGCAGGGTTAATTCAATTAAATAAAAACATTTCCCCTGAAAAAGTTTCTATACAAGATATCGTCGCTAATCCGCGCGGATTAAAATTTAAAGAGATTGATCCTGCTTTTATGGTACGAATGTTAGCAGATTTAGATTTAGCGGTAATTAATACGAATTATGCAGCTATAGCAAATTTACTTCCTAATAGGGATGCGTTATTTGCTGAAGATAAGAAATCTCTTTATGCAAATATTCTGGTAGTTCGTGATGAAGACAAAAATAAAGATAAATTCAAAAAATTGTTAGATGCTTTGCGATCTCAGGAAGTGGTTCAAAAAGCGGATAAAATATTTAACGGTCAGGCATTACAAGCCTGGTAAAATAGCTATGTTGTCATCCCAGTCAAGCGCTAAGAGCGTGAGCAATTAGCTTAATTTGGCCAACTCGACAGGGAAGATTTAATTTTTAATATAACTATACCGTAAAACTCTAGTGCTAAAATAATCAAATTAAAATCATACGGGACTCTCAATCGAATCTCACCAAAAATTAGAGCGGAAACAATCAATAAACTTAAATAATTCAGTGCTAATATATAGAGACCGAGGTTTTGTCGATTTATCCTAAATAAAAAGCCTAGGGCTAAAAATGAACCGATCATAATATAAAAATTAAATATTTTATCCCAAATACCAATCATGTATTTTACCGGTACATAACTAATTTCATTGGCTGGCCATAAAACAAAGCGCCATAAAAAAGATATATTAACTATACTGTAATAAACTTGTTTCAATATACCAGTAGTGCTTATGCATTCGCGCGCTAGTTGTAAATGATGCGAGGTGTTTTTTAAATCACCATCGTATTTAATTACAACTTCTTTAGCAGGTAATAATTTATTCATCAATGGATAGCTTAGCTTATCTTGATCTAACTCTAGCTGATGTAAAAATAATAAGGGGATTGATGAGTTGCCAGCAAAAGCATTTGCTCCTGGCTGGCTTGGTTCAATGCTATAAGTTTTACAATGACAGCGACCAAAGACTAAATTATACTGGCCATTGGTTGATATAAAGCCAAAACTGCCTGTATGAATTTTTGCTTTAACAATACCGAAGGCAAGACATAACATAAAAGGTATTAGCAGACCTAAGAGTAATTTAGTATTCAAAAAATTAAAATATTCACGTTTAATTAGCATTAATAAGATGAGTAAAAAAATCAAAACTAAAGAATCAGGTCTAATTAAGATACAGATGCCGAATAAAAAACTAGTAGCAAGAGCGTAACATAAGCACTTATTTTCCAATAACTTTAATAATGTCCAAATGCCAAAAGCCATAAAAAAGCCATGTAATGGCTGGCTTAAGAGATAACTCCCGACAAAGATATGATTGATGTTAATAGTAGAAATTATCAAAACTAATAGTGGGACTAGGAGGAAACGACTGACTTTTTTGGCAATGTAGTAAGAAAAAATGACGGCTCCGGTACCTAAAATACTATAAAAGACACCCATTGCTGTAAAATTATCTCTACCAAAGCATAGTTTAAATAATGCTAGTAAAACATCAGTCCCTGATGGGTGAAAAGCTAAGAAGTAAGATCCACTAAAAGGGTTATCAAGTAATTCATTGGAGCGAAGGTGATAACCAAGCATATCATAACGTAGATGTTGGTCAAAAGGATTAAAATACAAATTAACATATAGTCTCAGTGCAAGAGCCAATAGAAAAAAAATAAATGGTAGCCAATTACTATACAATATTTTTGTGTAAGCATTATTATACATAGTAAATTAGGCTTTCTCTCGCAAAGTTTTGCGTCATCAGCTAGCTTCAAATCATTAATTAATTATAAGTACATATATACTATAATACCATTATAGTATGCATAATTAATGAGCCATATAATTCAGCACTTAATCACCACTTTATTGAACATGAATATTCTTATAGTTGATCTCGATAATACTTTATTAAAAACAGACGTTTTGTATGAGATGTTTTTTAGCCTGCTTACTCATAAGCCGTTACTTGCTTTAAAGAGTCTTTTGGCAATTTTTAAAGGCAAGGCTAAATTTAAACAAACGATAGCATTATATAGTAAAGTCAATCCTGAAGAGCTGCCTTATCGTCAGGAGGTTTTGGAGATAATTAAAGATTACAAACAAAAAAATAATAAAATAGCTTTAGTATCAGCAGCTGACCAATCGGTAGTAACACAGATCGCAAATTATTTAGATTTATTTGATTATGCACATGGCTCAGATGGACAAACCAATTTATCAGGTAAAGATAAACTAGAATGGATCAAGAACAAATTTCCTAAGGACCAGTTTACTTATATAGGTGATTGTAAGCGTGATTTGGCTATTTGGTCAGCTGCAGACAAAATTATTACGGTTACGAAGAGTAAGTCTTTGCAAGATAGTGTGAATCAGTTATCAATAACCAAGCCTGAACAAACGATTCATCTTTATCAGTATAATAGTCTACGTCAAAAAATGTTAACGCATGTGCAAGCTTTGCGCCCACATCAATGGATCAAAAATATTTTAGTATTTATTCCAATGATTGCTGAAGATGTATACTCATTAGAAATGTTTATATCTCTTTGTGTGTGTTTTATCATGTTTAGCTTAACAGCATCGAGTGTTTATCTGATCAACGATATAATTGATATTAGATCAGATCGTGCTCATGCAACTAAAAGGAAACGACCAATTGCATCTGGTGACGTTAAAATTAGTGAAGCGCTAATTCTGTGTTGTTTCTTATCAGCAATTGTGTTTATTAGCTCTTTATTATGGATGCCGATAAATTTTCTGCTGGTATTAATTGTTTACTTCAATTTAAGTTTAGTCTATTCCCTTGTTTTAAAACGCCGTTTAGTAATTGATATTTGTATACTATCAATTTTATATACTTTAAGGATAGTAGCAGGTGCTGCTGCGATGGGTATTACCAGCTCGCAATGGGTACTAGTATTTTCTGGCTATATATTTTTATCATTAGCTGCTATGAAGCGCCAAACAGAATTAGTTAATGGCTTGAATACTGGTCGGCTAAGATCACTTGGTCGTGCTTATTCTATCAAAGATACTCCAATTATTACCATGATTGCTCTTGCTGCTGGTTTTATATCAGTGTTAGTTCTTGCTTTATACATCCATAATAAACAAATGATGCTGCGACTGCCGTCGAGTAATTTATTGCTTTGTATTTGTCCTATAATAATTTATTGGATAACCAGGCTAATATTTATAGCACATGCCGGTAAAATGAATGATGATCCGATAATCTATGCTTTAAAAGATAAAACTACAGTGGTTTGTGGTATATTAGTTTTGGTAATATTTTTTGTGAACAGTACTTTATATGGATAAATTAACTACCAATGCCGAATTACTGTCTGGATGGGGTAATTATCCTGTTATTTCATGTAATTATGCCGTGCCTGCAAGTGAGGATGACTTATCTAGATTGATTGAGTCGGGCCCATTGATTGCTCGTGGAGCAGGTCGCTCTTACGGTGACAGTGCTGTATCAAAAAATATGACTGCTTCAATGGCAAAATTTAATCATTTTTTAGGTTTTGATGCAGAAAATGGGATTATAACTGTTGAAGCAGGTGTAATTCTAAAAGATATTATTAGCTCTTTTTTACCTAAGGGCTGGTTCGTGCCTGTAACACCAGGAACAAAATTTGTTACCATTGGTGGCATGATCGCAGCTGACGTTCATGGTAAGAACCACCATAGTGCTAAAACATTTGGCAGTTATATTGAGTGGATAGATGTCATGACCAGCGATGGTAAAATTATACGCTGCAGTAAAGCTGATAATATAGTTTTATTCAATGCCACGATAGGAGGTATGGGATTGACGGGCATTATTCTACGAGCAGCCTTTAGATTAATTAAAATTGAATCAGCTTGGTTAAAGCAAGAAATTATTGCTACGCGTAATTTTGAAGAAACTTATAATTTACTGTTATCTATAAAAGATGCTACATATATAGTAGCCTGGATTGATAGTCTAGCAAAAAAAAATAATCTTGGTCGGGCTTTGATATATAGTGCAGAGCATGCTAAAGCAAGTGAGCTGCCGGATCCGTATAATAAACAACCGTTTCTTATCCCTAATAAAAAAATTGTAAATATCCCTTACCAGTCGCCGATTAACTTTATCAATAATTTTACATGTAAAATCTTGAACCAGCTCACATATCTTCATGGTACGACAAAACAAAAAACTTTGTTTATTGATTATAATAGCTATTTTTACCCATTAGATAATATTTTAAACTGGAATAATCTGTATGGAAAAAATGGCTTCACACAGTTTCAATGCTTAATTCCTATTATGTATGCTAAAGAAGGAATTTTAAAGCTATTGAAGACAGTAGCTAAATCTCAGGTTGGCTGCTTTTTAAGTGTTTTAAAATTATTAAGTAATCAAGATAGTTTTTTCTCTTTTCCAGATGAGGGGTTTACAATAACTTTCGATCTGCCACTTGTTAGCAATAATAAAACAGCAGATTTAATAAATAATTTACATGCTATAGTTTTAGATCATGGTGGTCGATTCTATTTGGCTAAAGATGCTTATTTAGATCCCAAGAAATTCTACAGTTCTGATAAAAGAGCAGAAGAGTTTTATAAATTACGTAAAAAACATAATATGGATTTGTTTTTTAGATCAGAGCAATCAGATAGGCTTTCTTTATGATAATGAGTAATGATAAAAATAAGTATGCATTAATATTAGGTGCTAATTCTGATATAGCTAAGGCTTTGGCTTATAAATTAGCTCAAGCAGGTTATGATTTGCAACTAGCTGCGCGTAATTGCTTAATTTTGGAAAAGATTAAATCTGATATTCAATTAAGATTTGATAAGAAGGTAGAGCTGTATGAATATGACGCAACTAATTTTTCTATCGTACCTAGTTTTTTTAAAAGTCTTATTGTGCAGCCAGAAATTGTAATTATGGCTGTTGGTTTATTTTATCAGCAAAAAGATATTGAAGTTAATAATTGTACTGATATAGAAAAAGCAAAAAATCTTACTGTTACTAATTTTTTAGGACCTGCTTTATTATTAGAGCACATTGCAGCTGAGTTAAGCCAAAATAAAACTATGACAACAATAGTAGCTATTAGTTCGGTAGCAGGTGATCGTGGGCGAGCGAAAAACTACTGGTATGGAGCGGGTAAGTCAGCTTTAACTGTTTTTTTATCAGGATTAAGACAGAAGTATAATAACAGTAATCTTTCGATCATAACTGTCAAACCTGGTTTTGTTGCTACAAAAATGCTTAAGGGTGAGCTAACACCAAAAGTTTTAACTGCCACTCCAGAACAAACAGCTGATATGATTCTATCAAGTATTAAAAATAAGAAAACGATAGTCTATCCTTGGAAATGGTGGATAATAATGACCGTCATAAAATTATTACCAGAAAGATTATTTATGAAATTGAAATTTTGATTACTATGATAATATATATAAAAAAATTGAACTCAGCTGTATTGATTGTCCCAGCTATTTTTATAATATTTTTGTATATTGCTATCATGACGGCTTGGATTTCAGACGACTCATTAATAACTTTGAAGCAAATTTTAAATACGATCAATTTTCATGAAATTAGTTGGCGTTATGGCGAAAGAGTGCAAGGGTTCACTCATCCTACATGGTTTTTGTTTTTACTGCCTTTGGTTGGATTAACAAGAGAAATATTTCTTACGACCATAATCACTTCCATTATATTATCAATATTTAGTATCGCGTTTATTTATGAATATACTAGAGACTTAGTGAATCGCAAGCTGCCTATCTATTTTTTGTTTTCAATTTGTATATTATTAAGCTTATCAAAAGCTTTCACTGATTTTATGACATCAGGCTTGGAGAATTGTTTATCCTATTTTTTAATAGGTTTTATAATTTGTACTACATATGATGTCTATAAAAAAATTAATAAACTAGATGTTGTTTTATTATATATAGCTTTTGCTTTAGCTATATTGAATCGCTTAGACTATATCCCATTACTGTCACCCCTTGCGTTATATACATTTTTCAGGCACGTAGGATTCAAGAATTTTTTGTTATTAGTACCTGGATGCTTGTTGTTATTGACATGGTTTACATTTGCAATTATTTATTTTGGTATGCCGTTTGCTAATACTATGCTTGCAAAGCTTGGTGCCGGCTACCCGTTAATTCAGTATATTAAACATGGTTATGATTATTTTCTAGTAACTTTCTATAAAGACCCAATGACAATAACATTAATTACTCTAGGTGTGATTGCAGGGTTTTCTAACAAAAATGATTTCAATGTGATTAATAGAGCACTATCGTTTGGGATAATAAATTACTTGCTATATATATTATTATCAGGTGGTGACTTTATGCTGGGTAGGTTCTTTGCAGTACTGGCTTATGTTTCTATATTTAATATAATCGCAATATTTTCTGGCTACAATCATAAAAGATTTTATATTGTTACTTATGCGAGTATATTTATTATTTTACCATTTAGTTCTGCGCCTATTTTTTCTTATATTAATTATCAAGATTATGCCTGGGATAGAGGCGTAGCCAATGAACGCGGTTGGTACTATCAACAATATGGCTGGTTAGCTGAGAACCGTAAAGAGTGGCCAGTTTTACCGGCTGAACAACAAGATTTAGTAAAAAAAACTGAGTATAGAAAAATATGTGGTGCTGCTGGTGCGACGGCGTTACTTAACCCTAATATATTATGGTTAGATGAATGTGCGTTAGCAGATCCATTTTTGTCGCAACTTCCTGGCACTGCTGATCCTAACTGGCGCACTGGACACATACTTAGAAAAATTCCGACTAACTACGGAGAGTTTTTATTAGGCCAAACTGACCGTATCGCTGATCCACAATTACAGCCGTTATTAGATGATGTAATCTTGATTACCAAAGGTCCAATTTTCACTAAAGAAAGATTTAAAGCTATCTGGCGTTTTAATATAAGTCGTCCGTACATATATGATTATGTAAAATATTCACAAGACAGCATACCTTTAACTAATACATCAAAAGAACGAATCTATCCGATTAGCGTCAACGCCATACCATTGATAGATGGAACAGCATGGGATATACCAGTTGCTACAATAATTATGGATAAATTGACTATAGATGTTCAGAATATACAAGCTGCTGGGATGGAACTTAGCTTGGATTGTAATGATGTATATTCTGTGACTGTTAATGATAATTTAGTCTATACAATTCGGTCAGCAGTGGAGAAAGTACCAAATGGTGGTTTGGTCACGCATGCTATTAAATTTGATCAGCCTATAACTATTAATAAAATAGTTGTTTCTGCTATTTCTGGTGATAATAATTATTCTTTGGGGCACTTATTATTGAAAGATGTTGGGAATAGTTGTGAGCATGTAACTAGATGATTTATCTATAACTTTATCAAAAATACTTAAATCCTATCCTTTTTATTCTATTTATCCTTGGTTTTTTACATTCTCAGTGATAAATTCCAATTGATAAATTACAGCTAAACTATGGGCTAGAAATATCTTCAGGGCCATTTTCTAAGCAAGAAAAACTAGTTGAGATCCCGTTATATGCCTTAGAAAGCTGGTTCAATCAGGTAAACGATTCTGAGCATTAAATTAAAAGTTAATTATTAACTGCAGTTGTATTTGAAATATGACGTAATATGACGTAGCCTGTCTAAGAAATGTGACGATAGTGTTAATAGAAAATGTGTCGACAAATTGAACAAAAATCGACATATTATAAAAACATGTCGATAAAATATGAAAAAACGTACATATCATGAAGTTTGATGTTAATTTGCCTTACAATGACTTGCCAGACCTCCCTCCTATGCAAGATATTGTAGAATTTCTAATTTAGTTGAAGCTAATATTGCACAGCGTCAAACTGCCTCAGATTATCTAAAAAAATTAGCAAAAATTAAAATTGTCGAAGAAGTTGAAAGGGGGCGAGAAAAGATTTTTATCAACCCCAGATTTATGTCAGTGTTATTAAATGAAAATAACACTCACATAAAATTTGATTAATCATTATCTTTGATTCAATCTGATCCAATCACGTGTCGGCCACAACATAATGATAATTCCAGGAATGACTATTAATGATGTTACAGATAAAAAATAACTAATCTCTCCATAACTCCCGGATATACCAGGTAGACCGCCATAAAAGCCAAATAAAATACATACGCAAAGTATAACTAAATTCAACTTAGAGATAAGAGAAGTTAAGTTTAAAATTTTAAAAGCATGTATCATAGTTTTGGTAAAAAAATACCAAATAAGAAATGCTACGATATATCCACCGATGATATAAACCCACCAATTTGAAATTTGCAAACCATTAGTAAAGTTCACAACATCACCATGGGTCGTTAATGTTCGGATCGGAATGTAGGCAAAAAAATTGCCAAGGTTCATGATGTTAAATAAAAATACAAAATAAAAAATAGAGTGTCTTTGTTTTACAAATTGTTTTGATAATAGATTTAGTGAAAAAATATACATTAAGCTATTGGCAATACCAATTCCTGCAAAAGCAATCAGAGCTACGTGATACCTATGTCCAGCTGCAAAGATGCTCTGATAAGCTACATTTTCATCCATATCAGCCAATATCAATAAATTTAGCCAGCTTGTTCCGCCATAGTTAAGTGCAAATGCATTAGTTTTATCATTAAGCAGCCATGCCATTATTGAATGAGCATATTCGTGCGGTAACATCGCGCAGTGATGGGCAATTATGAGAAAAATAGGTGTTAATAAAATAAGTCTTGTTTGAATTTTACTATTAAGCACAGGCTTTCCTATCCTTAGGATATGGTTCAGACATCAGTTTTTACGACTAATGTAAAGTAGACTTTATAATAGTCGGTATGAGCTATATCAAAAAATCTGTTCTGCCGACTCAGCAATACTTTTTACTTCGTTATTATCTGAGCTTAAAGAACTAATTTCAGTCGGCTCTGTACCGGCTTTAAACATCTCAAAAATACTATCTTTTAGCGTTGAATCAGCAAGTAAGCCATTACGTGGATCTATTCGGACGCTTACTAACCCATCAGGCATTGGTAAGAATTCTTCTGGTTTATTTTGTAGAGCTTTACCCATAAAGTCCATCCACATAGGTAGGGCTGTTGATGCTGCGTACTCAGAAATGTTTTTTGGTTGATCATAACCCATCCAGACCACAGTAACTAAACTTGGGTTATAACCACAATACCAAGCATCATTGTTGTCATTAGATGTACCAGTTTTACCAGCGATATCTGTTCTGTTTAATTCAAGAGCTTTTTTACCTGTGCCGTTTTTGATTGCATCTTGTAAAATATTTGTAATTAAATAAGCATTTTGTGGTGGGATTATTTGCTTAAATTTATTAGCAGTACTAGCTGTTTCATAAAACTCTAGATTGGCTGTATTATTCGTCGGTGTACTGTCAGCAGTAGTTGCTTTAAATTGATATAATACTTGTTCGCTACCATTAGTTATTTTGTCTATAAGAGTAGGGCTAATAGCATATCCACCATTTGCAAAAGTGCTGAAACCTTGTGCTAATTGCAAAGGCGTGACAGAAGCTGTGCCCAGCGCTAGTGATAAAGAACTTGGAATTTGATTACTATTGAAACCAAAAAGCTGTAAAAAGTCATGCGTGTATTCTATTCCGACTTCTTGTAATAATCTAATAGAGACAAGATTTCTCGACTTGACTAAAGCAGTTCGTAATCTGGTTGGACCATAAAATTCTTGTGTAGAATTTTGCGGGCGCCACAATGCTTCTTGCTCAGGGTCATTGATAACTATTGGTGCATCGTTAAATACTGAAGCAGGTGTAAAGCCTTTTTCTAAAGCTGCTGAATAAACAAAAGGTTTTAAACTTGAACCAGCCTGGCGATATGCTTGGGTTACTCGATTAAATTTACTTTTACTAAAGTCATAACCACCTGAGATAGCTAATAATTTGCCGTTTTTAGGATCAATAGATACTAATGCTGCTTCAATCTCTGGGATTTGACTTAACATCCACTTGCCAGTACTAGGATTATGCCAAACTTTTATTATGTCTCCAATTTTTGCTACATCAGACGCGCGCGTAGGTCTTTTTGATAACGTACTAGAAAATACTGAATTTTTATTTTTTCTTCGTGCCCATGATAAGCCATCCCAGTCAATAGTAATAATTTGATTATTACTGGTAATAACTTTAATATTACTTAAATTATTAGTATTAAGATTTGTAAGATTCGCCTCTGAATCTAATTCTGTTGTTTGATCTTGGCTTGCAAGATTATCTGTAACTTCTATAACTGCGCCAGTTTCTAAGTCACTAATATGCGGAACTTCTCTAAGTTTTTTTAGCCAATATGGTAAGGTGTCTGTAGTTGGTTGTCCCCAGTTATCTATTGGTCCATTATAACCATGGCGTTGCTCATATTGTAAAATAGCATTTTTTGTCGCCTGATTGGCGTAATTTTGTAGACGACTATCAATGGTTGTATGAATCTGTAATCCTGCTGTATATACATCTTCTCCCCAACGAGCAACCAAAGCTTGGCGTACCATCTCGGTAACATAAGGAGCATTTAATTCTACATTGATTTCATGTCGAGTTGCTGAATCTCGAGAATTAACGGCTGTTTGATATTCTTTTGGTGTAATATAGCCATAATGTAACATCCGCGCTAAGACGTGATCACGTCGAGTAATAGCAGCTCGTGCATTTGATAATGGGTTAACTACTGACGGAGCTTTTGGAATACCGGCAAGCATTGCAGATTCAGCTAAAGTTAACTCATGCAATTCTTTGCCATAGTAGGTTTTAGCCGCCGCAGCAACACCATAAGAACGATAACCAAAAAATATTTTATTAAGATATAAAGATAATATCTCTTCTTTAGTTAAATGGTTTTCAATTTTAATAGCTAGTAAGATTTCGTTAAGTTTTCTAAGGTATGTTTTTTCACGTGTAAGGAAAAAATTACGAGCCACTTGCATGGTGATGGTACTACCACCTTGAGATTTCTCTTGTTTGGTAATTAATTTTACAACGGCTCGTCCTAAACCGATAACATCAATTCCTGAATGTTCAAAAAATCTATTGTCCTCAATAGCAATAACAGCATGAATAAGATTTTTAGGTACATCTTTTAGCTCTATTGGAATACGACGCTTTTCACCAAATTCAGCCATAAGTTTGCCATCTGCTGAAAATACTCTAAGTGGCGTTTGGAATTCAAGATCTTTTAATACTGAAACGGTCGGTAGATTAGCCTTTATATTCTGGATAACTAAGTAAGAACCGGCAGATCCAACAAGCCCAAGAGTCAAAAAAAGTATAGTAAGTTTCCTAAGAATTTTAAACTTTTTAGGTTTATTCCTGAGAAGAGCGCGTTGGCGGTTTTTTTTATGTTGTGAAGGTGTTGTCATTTAGCTAATACGGTATCAACATATACTCTAGAGTTGATTATTCTTTCAAAAAGGTACATACTATACGGTAAGTGGTACGTTATTCTTATATATATAAAATAATAACACAAGGATAATTTGAGTGCGCCAGTATTTTAATTTTAACTTCTCAAATTTTTTAAACTATTTTAAAGCAAGTAATCTTAATGATTCGATTAAGTTACCTAGTTACCTTATTGATTTAAAAGATAAGATTTATAAACCCTTCAAAAAAGAGCGGTCTAATCTTGTTGCTTTAGATATAGGTTCTTCAGGTATAAAACTTGTTGAGTTAGGAAAAAGGCACAATAAAATTATTCTGGAAAAATTTGATATGATCGCTCTGCCAGAGGGATGTATTAATGGTCATCATATTGAGAGCTATAGTGTATTAACTGAGAAGTTAAAAGAAATTGTAGCTAAGAATAATTATGGGCAAAGGGATGCAGCCTTAGTTTTATCCGGGCCACAAATTGTTACTCAATTCATTAAGGTACCAGCCGGCTTAGAAGACCATCAATTAGCCACACATGTTGAACTTGAAGCTGAAAAATACTTACCTTTTAGCACAGAGGAAGTATCCATGGATTTTGATGTCTTAAATGCAGAGATGAAACAGAAGGGTGAAGCCGAAGTCATTTTCGCAGCCACTAAAAAAACCTATATAGATGAATATATTAATATTTTAAAAGCATCTAATCTTAATGTAAAAGTCATGGACATCTATAGCTGTGTTATGGGACGGTTAACGACACATGCGATACCTAATCAGTTGCATGAAAAGATGTCAGATAAAGTCATTACTGTAGTTGATATAGGTCATGAGATATTAACGGTCAGTATTTTTAAAAATGAACGACAGTTGTATTTAAAAGAACAAAATTTTGGCGGCAAAATTTTGAATGAATTAATTCAAAAAGAACACACTGTAGATTTTAAATTAGCCGAAGAATTAAAATCAAAACATAATGATCCTGCGATACAAAAAATACTTGGTAATTTTATTAATCAAATGGTGATGCAGGTCTATCATATGTTGCAATTTTTTTATGCGACCACAAATGCACAAAAGATAGATTACATTTTTTTAGTAGGTGGTGGTGCTAATCTGCCTGGGTTAACCGACGCAATTACAACGAAAACTACGGTTGAGACAAAAGTACTAGATTCTTTTGCTGGTATTGATTTAGATACTTATAAAAATGATCCACAATTGGCTCAATTAAATACCAATTTAGGGGTTGCTTGCGGACTTGCGCTTAGGAGTTACGTCGGATGACCAGAATTAACCTCTATCCTTGGCGAGAAGAATTAGAAGAGCGACAAAAGAAACAATTTATCATCTTATTAAGTTTTTTAAGTGTCATAATGTTTATTGCCATGTTTGTTATTAATGGTATTTACGCTTCTTATGTAAGAAATCAAACAGAAAATAACGAGTATCTGCAGTCAGAATTAGTAAAGTTAGATCGTCAGTTGCGTGAAATTAATGAGTTAAAAGCGCAAAAAGATGCGTTAATTTCTCGATTGGGAGTTATTCAAAAAATAGAAAATGATCGTTATGATACTTTGACGCTGTTTAACGAAATTATAAATTTAATTAACCCTCTGATAGTATTGAAAGAAATTAAACGTACAGATAGTTTAGTTAAAATTACAGGTGTGGCAGAGTCGAATGCCGAAGTAGCAAAGTTTTTAAGAGCACTAGATATTTCCCCAAGCTTTCGTCGTACCGAGCTCAATCAGATTCGTGTGGAACAAGATCAGGTAGCGGCGACTGCTAATAATAATCAGCAGGTAAGAACACTTAATACCGAAGAAGAGCATTCTGAATTAACGCATCATTTTGAATTACAATTTTATCAGATCCACCCGCAACAAGAAGATCAAGCAAATTTAGATAAAGTAAACAATCAACCTGGAGCGGTGATGCAGCCAGATATTCAGACGAAGGGATAGCTAACACTATTATGAATTTAGATGAAATTGATTTTTACAACATAGGCAGTTGGCCAAAGGCACTTAAGCTTGCAGTAATCATCGGTACGTTGGCATTAATCGCAATTATTATCAATTGGTTATTTATAAGTAGCAAAGTAGAGCAGCTAGAGAATTTGTTAGTAGAAGAAAAAAGGTTGAGAACGTTCTTTATTAATAAACATAAAATGCTGGTTAATATTTCAGAATATAAAAATCAAATGACAGAAATCCAACAAAGATTAAGTACGCTCGTACAATTATTGCCAAGCGCAAATGAAATACCGACTTTAGTCAATCAAGTGTCATTAGCTGGTAAAGATAGTGGTTTAAGTTTTAAAGAAATTTCAATACTGCCAGAAAAAGATTTTAAATATTATGTTGAATTACCGATAAAAATAAAAGTAACAGGTAGTTATCATCAGTTAGGTGAATTTGTAAGTAAGGTTTCTGTATTGCCTCGAATAATTACTTTACATGATTTAACTTTAGCTCCAGATAAAGTCAAAGTAGCTAATCAGACAATCCTGAGGAGTAATGATAATCTGGAAACTTTGGAATTGGAAGTGCTTGCTAAAACCTATCGTTATCTACAACAAGATAATCAAGATAATATAGAAAGCAAGGGTAGAGTGGATGGTAAAGTTGAGTTACAGTCAGGGGCTAGTCGAGTTCCAGCCCCGTCAGTAGATCGCTTAAATAAACCAGCTGCTGGGGGATGATATGATGAAATTGATTAAAGCAATATTATTAATCTTTTTTTTAGCTCAGTATGGTTGTGAGGGTAGTACAGAGCCAGCAGAATTGCAGGATTTTTTAATAAAAACTAAAGCACAAAAAAAACTAGCGGTCGATTTGTTACCTAAAAATGCTTCGAAAGCTAATAATAGCTATACTGGTTTAACAAAAAGAAGTCCATTTATATCATCTGATGAGTTTGTAAAAAGTCAGATAGCAAGTTCTAATGAGGTGGAAGCTCCTGATTTGGCACGAGCTAAGGGCATACTAGAAAAATTTGCTTTAGAAGATTTAACCATGGTTGGATCTCTTAAAAAAGATGAAAACACCATTTGGGCATTATTGTCTGATGCTAAGGGACGTGTTTATAAAATTAAAGAAGGTAGTTATATCGGCCTAAATTACGGTAAGGTAGTTAAAATTAACGAAAAAGATATAGAGGTTAAAGAGGCCGTTTCTAATAATTATGGTGGCTGGCGCTCGCATACAGTAATACTGAAATTAAAAGAATAATGTGATAATGGGTAAATGGAAATCATGATAAAAACAGGATTTAATTTTTTAAAACCTCTATTAGTAATTGTTTTATTACTCGTTGGTAGTATAAGCAATGCTCAGCTTGCAAAAATAACTAATAGTGCACTTTTACAAGACATAAATATACAAACTATATCTAAAAACGAACTAAAAGTTTATCTGACTTTTAATGCTGATAATATCTTATTGAACAATGATGCAATAATGGGAATGTTCAAAGATCCTGCTGAAGATTTAAAAACAAAAAAAATAGTAGCCCCCCCATCGATAACCAAAGAAAATAATTTATTGAAATTGAGTTTTCATAATACGCACAAAAAATTAGAAAATAATGTTATTAATGTTAATCATGATACATTAAAAGATATTAAAATTAACGAATTGAATTCAAAGCTTGATTTGTTATTCAATATGAAACAGGGTTCTTTTTATACGGTCAAGCAAGAAGGTAATAAATATGTCGTTACTATCATGGCTGATCAGTCTTTGCAAAATAAAGATAAGAGCGTAGCTGATTTCATTAAAGAAATTGCTAACATAAAAAAAGAGGCAGGTGAAAATCAAGATAAATCGAATCAATTGCCTGATTTACCTACAAAAGAAAATATTAACCTCCAGCAGGATCTGATCGCAAGTCGTCCAATTGCTCCTTATGCCCCAATAGTTAAAGAAACTAATAAAACTGTTCAGACAGCTAAAGATTTAGTTAAAGAAGTTATTGATGTGGATAAAGGCAAAGTCCAAGAATTAATCACTAATGCGCCAATAACAGTCGAAGAAAAAGACACGCCTATACATCCGCAATATATAACTGGTGCTAAAGCAGAAGTTACTAAAATAAACTTTGGATTAACTGATGAAAAAGCAGGTAAAATCATGATTGATTTTACTAATGCGAAGATGGCGATGAAAATTGATGATAGTAAAAATCAACAAAAACAGTTAATCATGCAATTTAAAGATATAAAATTACCGCCAGCTTTAGATAAATTATATGATGTAAGTGATTTTGGTACGGTGGTTAAAGAATTGAGTTGGGTGAAAAATTCAACGGATGGCACAACTGATTTGATTATTAATAATGATTCGCCAGCAGATTATGTCGCTTATCAAATCAATAATCAATTAATTATTGAAGTAAAAAATAGATTAGACAGTAAATCAGCATCATTTATGCTGAGTAAAGAATATAGTGGTAAGAAGATATCGTTGAATTTCCAGAGTATTGAGTTACGTTCAGTTTTGCAATTAATTGCTGACTTTACCGAATTGAACTTGGTTGCAAGTGACACAGTACAAGGTAATATATCTTTAAGACTAATGAATGTTCCATGGGATCAAGCATTAGATATAGTTCTTAAAACTAAAAACTTAGATAAAAGACATTATGGTAATATCTTAATGATTGCTCCAAGTAGCGAGTTATTTGAACTTGAGCGTGCAGAGTTAGAATCTAGTCGTATCGTAGAAAAACTAATTCCATTGACTACAGAATACTTCCATGTCAACTATGCTAAAGCTGAAGATATTGCCCAATTAATTAATAGTGGTAATAAGGGAACTATTTTATCTGAACGCGGCAAAGCTAGTTTTGATAAAAGAACCAATATTCTGATCGTCGAAGATACGCCTAACAAGCTAAAAGACATTAGTAATATATTAAAAAAATTAGACAGCCCGGTTAAGCAAGTCCAAATCGAGGCACGTTTAGTAAAAGCTGATACAAATTTAAGTAAAGAATTAGGCGTACGTTGGGGCTTATCAGCTAAGCGCTCTTCAAATGGTTATAGGATAGGTATCGGTGATTCAGCATATAATGCAGTGCAGAACTCACAAGCTTCAAATAATGCTACTCTTGATTCAGCAACCGGTATCAATACTGGTAATTTAGTGAGACCCGTGACTGGAGCTGTAGCTAAAGCAACTCCAACAGATACCGGCTTTAATATAGATTTAGGTTTAGCTGATCCTACAGGTAGTCTAGGGCTTGCGCTAGCTAAACTACCAGGCGGAACATTGGTATCATTAGAACTATCTGCTTTAGAGGCAGAAGGTTTGGTTGAAACGATATCAAGTCCTAAGTTAGTGACGGCTAATAAAGTGCCAGCAAAAATAGAGCAAGGTCAATCGATCCCTTATCAAGAGCAAACTTCAAGTGGTGCAACTAATACATCTTTCAAAAAAGCAGTATTAAGTTTAACCGTGACACCGCAAATTACGCCGGATAATAAAATTATTATGGATTTGAAGGTCACCAATGATACTATAAGTTCTGATACCAAGCTTACTAGTGGTATTCCGGTAATTGATACACAAGAGATTGAGACACAGGTTTTAGTAGATAATAGTCAAACAATTGTTTTAGGTGGTATTTTTACACAAAACTTAGAAAATAGTGTATCCAGAATACCATTTTTAGGAGAATTGCCTTTGGTTGGACAGTTATTTAGAAAAAATATAACCAGTGATAAACGATCTGAGTTTTTAATTTTCATCACGCCGAAAATTATAGTGGAGAATGCATAAGGATTAGAGCAAAATACTCTCTAGCCTGATAATTTATTTGCATTTTGATAGTAATTTTGTAATATTGATTAACATTTTCTGATATTACTCGAACTTAAGTAATTCAGTCTAGCTGTAATCTGTAGCTATCCTTACGGATACTAGAATAAAAAATATGACCGAGCACTACATCTGACTAGTATTTAGAATAATACATGAGATTGTACTAGGTAAACTTTAATTTATATTGAATTAATTGTATATGATAAATCATTCAAAGATTTTTTTAGTCGGACCTATGGGAGTAGGAAAGACTACTATAGGTAAAGGTTTAGCCAAGAAGCTTGCGTTTGATTTTTACGATGTTGATCACTTGATAGAAGAAAAAGCTGGCGCTGACATTGCTTGGATTTACGACATTGAAGGCCCTGAAGGATTTCAACGCCGTGAAGAAAAGATTATTGATGAATATACCCAAAAAAGCAGATTAGTCTTAGCAACTGGCGGAGGCGCTGTATTAAGCCCAGCCTGTCGTTCTAATTTAACTAGTAGGGGTTTCGTTGTGTATCTTTCAGCTCCTATTGAAAGTCTACTGCGTCGCACAGAATTTGATCGCAAAAGACCTCAGCTCCAAACGGATGAAAAAAATACAGTAATGGAAGATATGCTGCGTGAGAGCATCCCTTATTTTCAAGATATTGCTGATTTAACAGTACGCACAGATCAGATGCCTGTGGCTAAGATTATCAAATCTATTATTGATGCTCTTGAGGGGAATTGATTTCAGATTTGTTAGGGGTTGGGGTGAGGTTAGAATTTGTTATTGTAAGTCGCATTTAGTAAGTGTTCAGCTTACAGATAATGAACAGAGTGATCTTCCCCTTTAGGGGAAGTACCTTTTGCGTAGCAAAAGGGGAAGGGGTTGCTCTACAAGTTAAGTGCTATATTAGAGACACCCCTTCGACCACACATTCCGCTGCGCTTCATGTGTGGTCACTTCCCCTGAAGGGGAAGATAAATTACTATTTGGATTTAGGGGCGCGAACGATTACATAACTATTTTTTCATCGCTTCAAAAAACGCTTCATTAGTCTTAGTTGGTTTTAAGCGATCAATCAAGAATTCAGTTGCAGCTAATTCATCCATAGAATTTAGCAATTTACGTAAGATCCACATCTTTTGTAATTCATCACTAGTTGCCAATAATTCTTCACGGCGAGTACCTGATTTAGTAATGTTAATAGCAGGGAAAACACGTTTTTCAGCAATACGACGATCAAGATGAAGTTCCATGTTGCCTGTACCTTTGAATTCTTCATAGATAACTTCGTCCATTTTAGAGCCGGTATCAACTAAGCAGGTTGCAATAATAGTTAAGCTACCACCATCTTCAATATTACGAGCTGCACCAAAGAAGCGTTTAGGTTTTTGTAAGGCGTTAGCATCCACACCACCTGTTAGAACTTTACCAGAGGATGGTATTACTGTGTTATATGCACGTGCCAACCTAGTCATCGAGTCTAATAAAATCACCACATCATGCTTATGCTCAACTAAACGTTTAGCTTTTTCAATTACCATTTCTGCTACTTGGACGTGACGGGTAGCTGGTTCATCAAAAGTACTAGCAATAACTTCACCACGCACAGAACGTGTCATTTCTGTTACTTCTTCTGGACGTTCGTCTATTAATAATACTATTAATTTACATTCAGGGTGATTTTTAGTTATAGATTGAGCAATATTTTGTAGCATCATAGTCTTACCAGCTTTAGGAGGGGATACAATTAATCCGCGCTGACCTTTACCGATAGGAGAAGCAATATCAATTATACGAGTTGTAACGTCTTCTGTACTACCATCTCCGCGTTCCATATGCAGACGTTCGTTAGGAAATAAAGGGGTTAAGTTTTCGAAGTTTATTTTATTGCGACAGTTTTCTGGAGATTCATAGTTGATTTGATCAACTTTTAATAAAGCAAAGTAACGTTCACCATCTTTTGGTGGTCTGATTAAGCCAGAAATAGTATCACCAGTTCTTAAGCTAAAGCGTCTGATTTGACTTGGAGAAACATAGATATCATCAGGACCTGGCAGATATGAGCGATCAGCACGTAAAAAGCCGAAGCCATCTTGTAAAGTTTCTAAAACCCCATCGCCGTAAATATTTTCACCATTTTTCGCATGCGCCTTTAAGAGCGAGAAAATGACATCTTGCGTTCTTTGGCGAGCGACATTTTCTAAGCCATACTCTTTGGCTAAGTCTAATATTTCTTGGGGTAATTTCTTTTTTAGGTCAGTTAAGTTCATAGTTTTTTGCTTGTTTCTCTTATTTTTTGAGGTTATAGTTATTGAATTTTCTTATGAGTTATTAGGGCTTATTTGACTGGTTATAAATTGTAATTTAGATTTATTTAGACCCTGTATTAATAATCTTAACTAGATATCTGTTTAGAACGATTTGCAGGTAAGGGTAACAAATATTGAAGTTAGATAGTTAGTGGGTTTGATTTCCGATGGTTAATAATTCCAATGATATGGAAGGCTCATCAACGTATGTAAAAATGATAGCCTAATTTATTCATTTAATCAAGAAAATTAAATAACCATCAGACAGCCGGGCTATACGTTAAACATGTGAGTCGATAAAAGCTTCTAGCTGAGACTTGCTAGCCCCACCAACACGAGTAGCTACAACCTCACCGTTTTTAAAAATAATCAAGGTTGGAATACCACGGATACCGTATTTTGCAGGGGTATCTTGATTATCATCAACATTCATTTTGGTAAATTTTATTTTGCTAGAATGAGTTTTAGCAACTTCTTCTAGGATTGGTGTTAATGCCTTACATGGACCACACCATTCTGCCCAAAAGTCCATAATAACCGGTTGGTTAGATTCTAATACGTCTTGTTCAAAAGAATCATCAGAAACATTTTGCATATATTATTCTCTAATATTATAAATTTGAATAGGATTTGAAGTAAAATAATAACAGAAATCTCGATTTTGTCCTATATATTCTATATATTTAACTCGTGAAGGTAGGGGATGCTAGTAGTTGCACCTGCACGTGTAACTGTAATAGACGCTGCTTTGCATGCTATCTGGAGGGCAGTTTTAACCTCAATATTTTTTTGTAGGCTTGCCAAAAAATACCCCAAAAATGTGTCACCTGCTGCTGTGGTGTCAATTGCATTAACTTTATAGGCTGGCTGTGAGATTCTAGTTTTTTGATCTTGATAGATAACACCCTGTTCACCCAGCGTTAAAATAACTTTGCTCTTAGGGAATAATTGCGCCATTTTATCGAGCATTTGATCAGTGCTATTAGCGTTGGTTATTGCTTTAGCCTCTGGGACATTAACTATAAAGGTATCTATATAATGTAAGGGGTAACTTAATAATTTATTGCAGATAGGAGCCGGGTTAAAGTAAATAACCATCTGTTTCTTGCCAGCTATTTCAATAATTTTATCAAGATTAGAAATTTCATTTTGTAGTAGCAAAATGTCGTTTTTAGTAAAGTTATCTAAAACTTGGTGAATATAACTTACAGATATCTCTTGATTGGCACCGCCATGCAGTAAAATACAGTTTTCGCCTTGGTCATTGACTTGGATAATCGCGTGACCAGTAGCAGTATTAGGATTAATATCAATATAATCAATATTGATATTTTCTTTAATGAGGTTATCAAGAAGAAATTGTCCGTCTGATCCAATAGCACCTGCATGATAGACCTTAGCACCAGCTTTAGCTAAAGCTATAGACTGATTATTGCCCTTACCGCCAGCAAATTTAGTTAAATTTTTGGTTAATTTAGTTTCTCCCGGAGTGACGAACTCGTCAACGTGGTAAACGTGATCAATATTCAATGAACCAAAATTTAGAATTTTAACGGTCATAGTTTTGCTAATAGGCGGCAGATTGTATGCTTTAGGGATTTGTCAAAATTAGCTAAAAATAAGCTAATAAGCCAAAATATAATTGGGTATTTTACAATAGAAAAGCCAAGAAGCACAGTTTTATTTGAAGTAGGGATAAAGGGGGGGGGGAAGAAATCTCCGCCTGTGGCGGAGATTAGCATGAAGTTTTTATTTTTTTTCTTTTTTCTCTTTTTTACGCTGTTGCTTTTCTTTGATAGAAACTTTAGGTTTACCTTTACCTTCTTTTGCTTTGTCTTTACCTTTTGCCATGGTTTTCTCCTAATTGTTATGAGAGTTAATTTAAGTTTAAAAAATTTTACTATATTATCAAGTTTTTTTAAAAAAACTCTATATGTCTATGCTTATATTATAACTCAATGTAGCCTTCGTATACTATACTAGCTGCACCGGTTAGCCAAATAGGTGAATCATTAGTATTACCCCAGCTAACGCCTAATGTTCCGCCAGTGTTTTCAACATTGATAAAATTTTCAGTTACTAAGTTTTGCAAACGTGCGCAGATAGCTGCAGCGCATGATCCTGTTCCGCAAGCGGCTGTGATGCCTACCCCGCGTTCATAAGTGGTTAATTGGATAGTGTGGTGATCAACGACTCGAATAAAGTTAACATTAATCCCTTTAGGGAATTGGGGGTGGTTATTTAAAACCTGGCCTATTTTAGTTATATAATTAGTAATAAGATTTTTGTTACTTATGTCGATGTCTATCGTATCCATATTTATTACAATATGAGGATTACCTAACGAGACAATCGAAAATTGTAATAATTTATCTTTCAAATAGACAAGCTCTTCTAATTCTGGAAGTTGTAACTTAAAAAGATTATTGTTGACAATATTGTGTTCGGTAAAATTAAAAGGTAGACTTTTTGCGTCAAAATTAGGTAAGCCTAAGTTTACTCTGATCCCCATATTATTAGGGGCTAAAGCTACAGTCATCTTAGAATTAATTGTTTCGATCTCCCAGCTAGCTTTTGGGGATAATTGTTTATAGATAATAAATTGACCGATGCAGCGCGCCCCATTACCGCATTGTTCCACTTCAGTGCCGTCAGCATTGAAGATTCGATAAAAGAAGTCAGCTTGAGGTGATTTGGGTGGCTCTAGTAATAATAGTTGATCACAACCTACACCAAATTTACGGCAAGAAATTAATTGCACCCATTCTGGTTTGAACACAATATCCTGAATGATTTGGTCAATAACGACAAAATCATTACCAGCGCCATGCATTTTAGTGAATAATAGTTTCATCGCTATAAAGTTCTTCTACTGTCTCTCTGGGTTTAATAAGAAAATCATGGTTATTTTCATCTAATAGAACTTCAGCTGCCCTTGGTCTGGAATTGTAATTCGAGCTCATGACGAAACCATAAGCACCAGTATCCAGAATCGCTAAGATATCATCTGGTTTAGTTGATAAATCAGAGTTTTTAGTAAATGTATCACTAGACTCGCAAACAGGACCGACTATTGAAGTATTCGGTGACAAATTATTAAAATTATCTAAATTAAAATTATTAGATAGATTGATTATCTTATGTTTAGAATGGTATAAAGCTGGGCGTAATAAGTCATTCATGCCGGCATCGATAATAGTAAAGCTGTGTTGATCAAGAGCGTTAGATTTATTGTAAATAACTTTAGTTAAGAGTATACCAGCTTTGGCAATAATTGAACGGCCTGGTTCTATAATCACAGTTGTCTTTGGGTCTACAGATAAATTTTGCATAATCGTATCAACCCAAACTTTTTGATCGGGCATTTCATTAGAACTTTTACGTTCTGCTAAAAAGTCATTAATTTCATAATTAACACCTAAGCCACCGCCCATATTAATGTGTGAGATATTAATATTATTATTTTTTAAGTGGTTAAATAAGTTTTGTATAGCCACACATGCTGCAGCTAAGGGCTTGGTATCAGTAATTTGTGAACCGATATGGCAATCCATGCCAATAATATTAATATTTTTCAAGTTTGTGGCGAGGTTATAATAATAATCAGCACGTTTTATATCGATACCAAATTTATGCTCGGTAAGCCCGGTAGATATATAAGGGTGAGATTTAGCGTCTATATTAGGATTAATCCGAAATGAAATAGGGGCTTTTTTGTGAAGTTGTTCTGCAATAGTATTAATCAAAAATAATTCAGCTTCAGATTCAACATTAAAGCATAATATACCTGCTTCAAGAGCTGCTTTGATTTCGAAATCTTGTTTGCCGACACCAGAAAATACCACTTTGCTGCAATCATGATTAACTTTTTGCACACGTCGTAATTCACCTAATGAAACAATGTCAAAACCACTGCCGAGCTTATTTAAAATATTTAGAATCGCAAGATTGCTACTTGCTTTGACGGCGTAACAAATTAAGTGATTTACATTATAATGTTCAAAAGCAGTTTTATAGCAGCTATAACTCTCAATAATTTTAGCTTTGCTATATAAGTAACAGGGTGTCCCATACTTTTTGGCAATATCAATCAATTTGTGGGGATCAATATTAATCTTCATTAGCTTGTTTGGTCTCATCGGAAGGTAAAAATAAAGGCCCCTTTTGCCCGCAACTACTTAGACTTAAACTTAGACAGAGACTCAGATTGAGTATTAATAGCTTAGCTATTATATATTTGTTCATAAAATATTGTTAATCCTCAAAGTTTTAGTATACTTGTTTAAATTTTCAAGACAAGAGTTATTCTATGCTTTGTTCTATGCTAGAAAAAATTATTATCGAACCAAACAAACCAGCATCGGCAACAGTTATTTTTCTGCATGGCTTAGGGGCAAACGGTCATGATTTAGCACCGTTAGTGCCAGAGTTAAAACTTAAGAGTTCTTCTGTTCGATTTATTTTTCCGCACGCTAAATCTATTCCTATTACTATTAATAATGGCTATATTATGCCAGGTTGGTTTGATATCTATAGCTTCAATAAAGACAGCCAAGAAGATCATCAGGGGATTGAGGCGAGTCGATTATTAATTAATCAACTTATAGAAGAAGAGCACTCTAAGGGTATTGAATATCATAATATTTGTTTGGCAGGCTTTTCACAGGGAGGGGTTATCGCTTTAGATACGGCATTAAAATTTAAGCATAAACTTGCAGGAGTTGTTGGTTTATCATGTTATTTATCTCGCTTTGATCAAAATTATAGTGAAGCTAATAAAAACATTAAGATTTTTTTAGCTCATGGGTCAGATGACAGTATAGTTGATTATAGCTATGGGGTATCAGCAGCAGAACGCTTGCAGAACTTGAATTATGATGTTGTTTTGCATAAGTACCAGATGGCCCATAGTATTTGTAGCCAAGAGGTGAGTGATATGGCAGATTATTTGAATCAGTGTTTTTGAACATATTTGGTGCCACGCTTCGAGCATGGGGTGATATCCCAAGCCTGGCACCCGATATCACAGTCATTATTTTCTATTGAATTCAATTGATTACAGATCTCTAACTGACTCTATTTGCAATTTTGTGATTTATAAACTACAATAATTATGATTGAAATAAAACAAACTGAAATATTTAGAAAATGGGAGCATAAGTTACAAGATCGAAAAGCAAAAGCAACTATCGCTGCACGCATATTTCGTCTTGCTAATGGCCTTCCAGGAGATGTAGCTTCGATTGGTAACGGAATAAGTGAACTTAGAATTCACTATGGTCCTGGTTATCGTATTTATTTCAAACAAAATGGTAATGAAATTATTTTGCTATTATGTGGAGGAAACAAAAGTACTCAGCGCAGAGATATTGAAGCAGCAAAAAAAATTTTAGTAGAGGTTGAAGGTTAACATGAAAAAGAATATTTATGATTATGATCCAGCAGCAGCGTTGGATTCTCCAGAAGCGATTGCTATATTTATGGCTGACGCTTTTGAAACAGGTGATGCTGCCTATATTGCAAAAGCACTTGGAGTTGTTGCTCGCGCTAAAGGCATGGCGGAAATAGCTCGTGAAACAGGTTTATCTAGAGAACAGCTCTATCGCTCATTTAGTGAAAACGGTAATCCGACATTAAAAACAACATTGACTGTAATGCAAGCTATCGGAATAGATATGACTGCAAAAGCGCATGTTGCAAATTAAAGGGCTTAACTTTTCGTTTATTTAAGTCCTAATCCCCACACCCTTATTCAACAAACGCAAGGCATACCCATATAAAAAAACAGTAGCTAAGCTAAGAATAATCAAAGATCCGTAGACATTAGTGTCTGCCAATCCCAAAAATGTATACCTAAAAGCATTGATATTATAAAAAATAGGATTGAACATTGCGAGTTTCTGACCCAATGGCGGTAGCATGGTGATTGAAAAGAACACGCCACCCAAATAAGTTAATGGCGTAAGAAAAAAGACTGGCACGATACTGGTTTGATCAAAGTTCTTAGCATAGATGCCGTTAATGAAACCTGCTAGTGAAAACAGGATAGCAGTAATTAGTAATACATACAGCATTAAAAAAATATGAGTGATGTGAATTTTACTGAAAAATAAAGCAATAACAGTAACTATTGTTCCTACTAATAACCCACGCACCACTCCGCCTAAGACATAGCCGGTTAGAATGTAAAAATTAGGCAAGGGAGAAATCAACAACTCTTCGATGTGTCGTTGAAACTTGGCACCAAAAAATGTTGAGACTACATTACTATAAGCATTGTTAATTACTGCCATCATAATCAGGCCAGGGGTAATATATTGCATATAACTGAAATTGGCTATTGGGGCTAATTGGCTGCCTATTAGGGAACCAAAAATAATAAAATACAATGTGGTAGTGATGGCCGCGGGCAATAAAGTTTGCGTCCATATCCGAAGGATGCGGATCACCTCACGACGAAGAATGGTGTAAAGGCCTATAAGATAATTTCTGTTCAAAAGAAAAATATTTAGATGTCTCATTAATATCAAATTATCTTACCATTAGATGTTGCATAAGCCAAGTTGGTTGAAGTGATATAAGGTATTTAAATATAGGCGAATAGTTTACAATAAGGCTATAATAAAAACTGATCTAAATATAATTTTTATATAATTTTTGAGATAAGAAATGTTAGACTTGAGTGATGCAGGGACTGATAAATTTTGGCAAGATCGTCAAGATCCTTTCTTAGTTAAGATTATTAAGACGCTTGAGGATGTTGAAGACTGGGTGCTTGATGGTGATCCTGAAATAGAAGATGGATTAAGTAAACTTGCTAAAGCGCTAGATAATCCTAAAGATTTTGAAATTACTAATGAAGAATTTTATATAAATATTCTTGTTAGCATAAAATTAAGTCGAGCATTACGTATTATGCAACATATAGATAGCATAAGCCCAGGATCAGCTTCAAAATTATTAATCCATGCAGAGGTTGCGAGTACAGGAACGCATGATACCCCAGGTTTATTTTTAAATAGAAATCTTGTGTTTGAGCGCTTGCAATTGTTATCCAGAATTTTTGCTCCGGAACGGTTTGATATTGTAACTCAAGCAGTAGAGAAGGTTGTTAGCTAAATAGTTTTAATTCGCATATATTAATTGAGAATTTTATCCTGAATATGGTGAAAATAGTGAAAGTCGCGAAGCGAAGAAAATCAAAGTTATTGTTTTTTACTGTTTTTTCGTTCACTAGCTTGATGTCAAATATTACGTTTGCGCAGGCCAATAAAATTATCAAAGAACTAACGACAGCTACAGCTACGACTACTGTTACCAAAACAACTGTTGGCACTGAACCGTTAACCGAAGCAGAGCAAAAAGCAAAACAAGCAAGAATTGAAGAAGATATAGAAGCCATTAAACATGAAACGGCATTAATTGCTACGGTTATTCTTACTAAACGCCAATTGTGTTTAGATTTTATGAACAGTTTCACTACGTCTAATGATTTCAAGTTTAATTGGGAAAAGCCATTAGATCCATTAATTGGTTTATTCCAAAATCAAAAAAATAGTATAGCTGGCTGTGGGCAAATTAGACTGCCGATTGATTATAAAAAGTCAAAACCTAATAAAATTTACAGTACGGTAATAACTACTAATAAATCTCCATTTGGTATGCTGGAGATGTTATCGGGAAAATTTACTAAAGAAATAGCTAGTGGAAAAAGTTTTAGTCAAATAGACACATCTGGTTTTACTAAGGCCTGTATGTTGTATAAAAATAAAATTACTGATAGCAAAGAGATTGTAAATACGTTAATTATTAGTTTCGGTAGTTATTTACCGACGTTCCCACTCAACATTAGAACGGATGATCCTAAATTAAAGATTTATGCTGATAATTTGAATAAAGTTTTAAAACAAGTAGTTGCCAAAGGATGTGATGGTAAAGGCAGAAGAGAGTCAAATGGTTTGAGTGGAGCAGTAGTTGGTATTAATTTTAGTTTGGCAGGTTCAGGCAAGCGCGGCATGGGTGCTGGTAGCGGACTTGATGGAGTTTTTGGTGGTAAGTTCGGAACGCAAGACGGCAAAGCAGATGGTGTAGGTGCAGGTGATGGTGCTGGCAAAGATGGCAAAGATGGTAAAGGTGGTAAAGTGGGTACAGGCACAGGAAGTAGTACTGGGCAAGGTGCTGACAAAACTAAAGATGGTTATGGTGGACTGAGTCATTTTGCGGGGATTGATGGTGATCCAACGTCCGAATTAAATTTTCCAGATGATTCAGGAGCAGGAACATCCGGTAAAGGAAAAGGTGACGGTACAGGCGGCAAAGGATCAGGTGACGGTACTGGCGGCAAAGGATCAGGTGACGGTACAGGCGGCAAAGGGTCAGGTGACGGTACAGGCGGCAAAGGATCAGGTGACGGTACAGGCGGCAAAGGATCAGGTGAGGGTACAGGCGGACAAGGATCAGGTGACGGTACAGGCGGCAAAGGATCAGGTGACGG
>JACCDT010548143.1_pt1 | contig 35065 bp, 40 predicted proteins | sample 7446291 | NCBI WGS metagenome assembly JACCDT01 (sample SAMN15323446, study PRJNA562643) | freshwater metagenome | isolation source: river surface water | place: USA:Blue River Watershed | collected 2017-08-17
CATGTCCAGCCCCCGCCACCTGCTGCGCCACGCCCGCCTCGTGCTGGCGGTGTGGCTGCTGTCGCTGGGCGTGGCCATCGCCGCGCCGGCCCTGCGGCCGGTGGCCCTGGAAATGGTGTGCGCCGCCGGCGGCATGCAGCTGGTCGAGCGCAGCGACGATGGCGGCATCGCCCCGCAGGTGCGCGGGCTGCTCGATTGCCCGCTGTGCGCGCCTGCCGGCGCACCGCCCGCCGCGCTGCCGGCGCTACCCCGGCTCGATCTGCCCGCCCACCGGGTGGCCGCCGCGCCGCCCCCCGCCCCGCAGGTGCGCCGTGACGCCCCGGCGCCGGCCCGCGGGCCGCCTGCTCTCTCCGCCTTCGCCTGATTCCTGCGCGGTGCGCCGGCGGCTCCTGCCGTCGCGCCTTCGCGGACGCGTCCCCTGGACGCTCCCGAAGGTCATCCGGCCGCCGCGTCCATCCCGTGAACGTCGCCATCGCGGGCCCGGGCCCTGAATGCCCGGCGCCGCGATGGCCCCGAGAGAAAGCCCATGATGAATTCCCAGGCCCTGCCGCGCTTTCGCGCGCCGCTCCTGACCGTGATGTCCGTCCTGTCCCTGCTGGCCGCCGCCCCGGCGGCGCAGGCCCATGTGTCGCTCGAATGGCCCGCCGCCTTTGCGGCCAGCGCCTACAAGGCCAGCTTCCAGGTCGGCCATGGCTGCAGCGGCTCGCCGACCCGCGAGGTGACGGTCGAAATTCCGCCGGGCGTGCGCGGCGTCAAGCCCATGCCCCGCCCGGGCTGGTCGCTGGCCATCGAGCGCGCGCCCCTGCCCCGGCCCGAGACCTCCCATGGCCGGACGGTCACCGACGAGGTGTCGCGCGTGACCTGGACCGCCAACACCCCGCAGGACATGCTGCAGGACGCGCATTACGGCGAGTTCGTGCTGCGCGCCACCCTGCCCGCCCAGGAGGGCGCCCTCTACTGGCCGGTGCGCCAGGCCTGCGTGCAGGGCCGCTACGACTGGGTGCAGGTGCCCGGTCCCGGCAAGGACGCCAAGGGCCTGTCCGCGCCGGCCCCGCGCCTGGACCTGATGCCCGCCAGCGGAGGTGGCCATGTCCATTGAGCGACTTTTCGAGCGCCCGTCCTCGTCCCTGTCCTTTGCCTCGGAGAATCCGACCATGATCTCGACCGTCACCGCCTCCACCACCGCTTTCCGCGCCCTGCGCCGCGCCTTCCTCGCCGCCTGCGTGCTGGTGCCGCTGGCGCACGCGCCGGCCGCCTTCGCCCAGCCCGTGCCCCTCAAGGTTGAAGCGGCCTGGATCCGCGCTAGCGTGCCCGGCCAGAGCGGCACCGGTGGCTTCATGCGCCTCACCGCCGCCGAGCCGCTCACCCTCGTCGGCGTGCAGACCCCGGTCGCCGGCGTCGCCGAGCTGCACGAGATGAAGATGGAAGGCGACGTGATGCGCATGCGCGCGGTGCCCGCGATCCCGCTGGCCGCGGGCAAGCCCTTCGATCTGCGTCCCGGCGGCCACCACCTGATGCTGATGAACCTCAAGGCGCCGCTCAAGGACGGCAGCCAGGTCCCGGTGACCCTGTTGTTGCGGGACGCCAAGGGCGCCGAGCGGCGGGTGCCGGTCCAGGTGCCGGTGGCCCTGCGCGCACCCGGGGCCGCCGCTGCGCCGTCCACCGCACCCGCCGGGGGCATGCACGACCACGGGCACAAGCACTGAGACGAGGTGAACGAATTCGCCAGTCGCCGGTCGCCGGTCGCCGATCGCCGCTCGCGGGCGCTTGGCCTGCGCCCGCCGGCGAAGCGCGTTGATCGACGTCGGCCGAAGGGGCCTGATAAGCTGCAGCCACCAGCACCTGGAGGGCCCCCATGAGCGATTCGCAGTCCTTTGGCTTCGCCAAACTCGTCCCCGGCTTCGACTTCCTGCAGAACCTGGCCAAGGGCGCCGGCGGCGGGCTCGGCCAGCTGCCGCAGATGTCGAACTGGGTCGCGCCCACCCTCAGCGTCGAGGAACTGGACAAACGCATCCAGGAGCTGCGCGCGGTCCACTTCTGGCTGGAGCAGAACGGCAAGGCCCTGGCCGCCACCATCCAGGCGCTGGAGGTGCAGAAGATGACGCTGTCCACCCTCCAGGGCATGAACCTCAGCATGAACGAGCTGGCCGAGTCCCTCAAGCTCAAGCCGGAAAAGATGGCGGCCGGTTTCGCGATGCCGACCGCCGGCGCCTCGGCGGCGTCCTCCGCGCCGCCTGCCTCCTCCGCGGGCGCAGAGTCCGCTGACCCTGCTGCCGCCCGCAAGCCGGCCAGCGGGAAGTCCGGCAAGGCCGCCAGGCCGTCGAAGTCCGCGCAAGCCGCCGCCGACACCGCCGCCCAGGTCGACCCGATGCAGTGGTGGGGTTCGCTCTCGCAGCAGTTCCAGCAGATCGCCGCGACCGCGCTCAAGGACGTGGCCGAGGCCGGTGCATCGACCGTGAAGCCGACCGCTGCCCGCCAGGGCGCGGCGGCCCGGAAGGCCAGGCCGGCCCCGGCGGGCGAGGCACCGTCCGCGAAAGCCGGAAAGCCCGCGAAAGCCACCAAGGCAGCCCCCATGGCACGGCGGCGCGCCGCCTGAGGCCGGCGCCCGTTTCCCTTCATCCGGCCCCCGCGCCACACGCCAGTCCGGCATTTCCATGAAGCTGTTCCCCTTCGGCCATGCCACCCATCCCCAGTGGGCGATGGGCGCTGGCCTTGTGCTCGCGCAATTGCGCGCCCAGATGGCGCTGCCCGAGTACGCCCGCGCGCCCGCGCTGGGCCTGGCCTATCTCACCGACCACTACGCGCCGCACGCGCAGGACATCCTCGACCATCTGCAGGCCGAGCTTCCCGGCGTGGCCGACTGGGCCGGCACGGTGGGCGTGGGCATCTGCGCCAACAACGCTGAGTACTTCGACGAGCCGGCGCTGGCGGTGATGCTGTGCGACCTGCCCACCGACCAGTACCGCGTCTTCTCGGGCGTCGCGCCCCTGGGCACCGGCTTTGCGGCGCAGACCGCCCTGGTCCATGCCGACGCCGGCACGCCCGACCTGGCCGACCTCATCGCCGAGATGGCGGGCCGCACCCAGAGTGGCGAGGTGTTCGGCGGCCTGGCCTCCAGCCGGGGCGAGGTGCTGCAGATCGCGGTGGCGGGCCAGGGCCACATCGCGGGGCAGGGCCGTGCCGGCGGCGTGTTCCATGGCGGGCTCTCCGGCGTCGCCTTCGGCGCGGGCGTCTCCCTGCTCACACGCGTGACCCAGGGCTGCCAGCCAGTGACGCGGCAGATGCAGATCACCGCCGCCGAGGGCAACGTCATCCTCGAACTCGATGGCGAGCCCGCGCTTGATCGCCTGCTGCAGGACCTGTCCATCTCGCTCGACCGGCCGCAGGAGGCCATGGCCACCCTGCGCTCCACCCTGGTGGGCCTGGGCGCGCCCGGTGGGGATGCCGTGGGCCGCACCGGCAGCTTCGGCCCCGAGGTGCGGGTGCGCCACATCATCGGTCTGGACCCCGGCCGCCGCGGCGTGGCGGTGGCCGATGAGGTCGAGCCCGGCATGCCCATGGCCTTCTGCCAGCGGCATGCGCGCGCGGCGCGGGCCGACCTGGTGCGCATCTGCGCCGAAATCCGCGAGGCGCTGGAGCCCGAGGAAATGAGCGCGCCCCTTGCCGCCTCGCTCGCCCTGACCGAGGCGCTGTCGGCGCCGCATCCGCAGCGGCGTATCGCCGGCGCGGTCTACGTGAGCTGCACGGGGCGTGGCGGCCATCACTTCGGCGGCCCGAGCGCGGAGCTGCAGGTGATCCGGCATGCGCTGGGCGAGGTGCCCCTGGTGGGCTTCTTCGCCGGCGGCGAGATTGCCGGCCACCAGCTCTATGGCTACACCGGCGTGCTGACCGTGTTCACCGAGGAGGCGGCGTGACCGAGCCGACCCTGTGGTGGGTCCTGAGCTGGGGCCTGATCGCCACCGGCCTGACGGGTGCGGTGCTGCCCCTGCTGCCGGGGACCGGCCTGGTGCTGGCGGGCATCGTCGTCGGCGCGTGGATCGACGACTTCCAGCGCGTCGGGCCCTGGTCGATCGGCATCGTGGTCGTCCTGGCCATCGCCTCCTGGGTGCTGGACTACCTTGCCGCGCTGCTGGGAGCCCGGCGGGTGGGGGCGAGCAAGCTGGCCCTGGTCGGCGCGGCGGTCGGCATGGTGCTGGGCATCCTGAGCGGCTTCCTCGGGGTGCTGTTCTTCCCCCTGGCCGGCGCCGCCATCGGCGAATGGATCGCGCACCGCGACGAGCAGCGCGCGATGCGGGTCGGCATCGCCACCTGGGTCGGCCTGCTGCTGGGGCTGCTGGCCAAGGTGGTGATCGCCTTCATGATGGTCGGCGTCTTCGTGGTGGCGCTGCTGGTCTGATCGGTGGGCGAGGGCCGGATGCGCCACTTTCCCAGGAAAGAAAAACGGTGTAGGATTTCCATGGAAACGAAAGCCGCCCGTGATTGCCCATGGCCATCCCCTTGCCGCCCGGCCGGACCCCGCTGGGGTCCTGACCCGTGCCGTGGCGCGCGCGGCCGAGCGGCTGGATGTCTCGCGCGCTCTGCTCGCCAAGGTCCTGGGCGTGAGCCCGCCCACGATCAGCCGCCTCTACAGCGGCACCTACACCCTGGATGAACGCCGCAAGGAGTGGGAGTTCGCGCTGCTCTTCGTGCGCGTCTTCCGCTCTCTCGACTCCCTCGTGGGCGACGAGGCCACCGCACGCCAGTGGCTGCAAAGCGAGAACCGCGGCCTCAATGGCCGGCCGGTCGACCTGATCGCCCACACCGAAGGACTGGTCCGTGTCGTCCACTACCTGGACGCCTCCCGCGGTCTCGTCTGAGGCCTTTGCCTGGCGCGGCCAGGCCTGGCGCATGGTGGAGTCGCAGCACATCGCGGCCACCATGAAGCTCGTCGACAACCGCGAGGAGCAGGACCTGCTCGAGTCCCTGCTGGAGGCGAGCAAGCCGGCGCCGCCTGCCGATACGGCCAAGCTGGATTACCTCTTGTCCACACCCTTCCGCTACGACCCGCGGCGCAGCGGGTCGCGTTTTCGCGCGGTGACCGACCCGGGCGTCTTCTATGGCGGGGAGACCGTCCGCACGGCGGGCGCCGAACTGGGCTACTGGCGCTGGAAGTTCCTGATGGATGCGGTCGACCTGGCGCGCATCGAGCCGGTGGCGCATACCGCGTTCCGGGTGACGGTGGCCACCGCGGTCGTGGACCTGCAACGCCAACCCTTCGCCGGCCAGGCCAGCGTCTGGCAGCACCCGAGCGACTACGGGCCGACGCAGGGTTTCGCGCGTGTGGCGCGCGAGGCAGGGTTGGGCGGCATCCTGTACCGCTCGGTGCGCGACCCCGAGCCCGCCTGGTGCCTCGCGCTCCTCACCCCGAAAGGCTTTGCCAGGCCCCGGCCGGAGGCCGAGCGCCAGACCTGGTACCTGGCCGTCTCACGGCAGGAGGTCACGCTGCGGCGGGACACCGAGTCGCTGCAGTTTTCCGCCGCCCCTTGGCAAGAGAAGCCGACGAGGCCTCCGGCGCCGCCGAAGTCGAAGCTCAGACCCCGCGCGCGCGGTCCTGCCTGAACTGCGCGGCGAAGGCGGCGAAGCGGCCGGCCTCCAGCGACTCGCGCACCTCGCGCATCAGGTTCAGGTAGTAGTGCAGGTTGTGGATGCTGGCCAGCATCGGCCCCAGCATCTCGCCGCAGCGCTCGAGGTGATGCAGGTAGGCGCGCGAGAAGCCGCCCGAGACGGTGCCGTCGGCATTCGTCACGCCCTTGCAGGCGTAGCAGGTGCAGGTCTCGTCGAGCGGCCCCTCGTCGCTGCGGTGGCGGGCGTTGCGGATCTTGAGGTCGCCGAAGCGGGTGAACAGGTGGCCGTTGCGCGCGTTGCGGGTCGGCATCACGCAGTCGAACATGTCCACGCCCTGGGCCACGCCCTCGACCAGGTCCTCGGGCGTGCCCACGCCCATGAGGTAGCGCGGCTTGTTGGCCGGCAGCCGGTGCGGGGTGTGCGCCATGATGCGCAGCATCTCGTCCTTGGGCTCGCCCACGCTCACGCCGCCGACGGCGTAGCCGGGGAAGTCCAGGCCCACCAGGGCGTCGAGCGACTCCTGGCGCAGGTGCTCGAACATGCCGCCCTGCACGATGCCGAAGAGGGCGTTGGGGTTCTCCAGGCGCTCGAACTCGGTGCGGCAGCGGCGCGCCCAGCGCAGGCTCAGTTCCATCGAGTGGCGGGCCTCGGACTCGGTGGTGATGTGGCCCTTGGTCTCGTAGGGCGTGCACTCGTCGAACTGCATGACGATGTCCGAGTTGAGCACCGTCTGGATCTGCATCGAGATCTCGGGCGTGAGAAAGAGCTTGTCGCCGTTCACCGGCGAGGCGAACTTCACGCCCTCCTCGCTGATCTTGCGCATCTCGCCCAGGCTCCAGACCTGGAAGCCGCCCGAGTCGGTGAGGATCGGCTTGTTCCACTGCTCGAAGCGGTGCAGGCCGCCGAACTGCTTCATCACGTCCAGGCCGGGGCGCATCCACAGGTGGAAGGTGTTGCCCAAAATGATCTGCGCGCCCATCTCCTCCAGCGAGCGCGGCATCACGCCCTTGACGGTGCCGTAGGTGCCCACCGGCATGAAGATGGGGGTCTGCACCACGCCGTGGTTCAGGGTCAGGGTGCCGCGGCGCGCATGGCCCTCGGTCTTGTGGATCTCGAATTTCAGCAAGGTCGTGTCCTTCCGTCGTGTCGTCAGGGCTGGGCGCGCGCGAGCAGCATGGCGTCGCCGTAGGAGAAGAAGCGATAGCGCTGTGCGATGGCGTGCCGGTACAGGGCCATCACATGCTCGTAGCCGGCGAAGGCGCTGATCATCATCATCAGCGTCGAGCGGGGCAGGTGGAAGTTGGTCACCATCAGGTCGGGCACCTGGAAGGCGTGGCCGGGCGTGATGAAGATGTCGGTGTCGCCCTCGGCCTGTCCGGTCCTGGCCCAGGACTCGAGAGTGCGCACCGTGGTCGTGCCCACCGCCACGACCCGGCCGCCGCGGGCCTTGCAGGCGGCAATCGCGGCCTGCGTCGCCTCCGGCACCCGGTAGCGCTCGCTGTGCATGTGGTGATCGGCAATGTTCTCCGCCTTCACCGGCTGGAAGGTGCCCGCGCCCACGTGCAGGGTGACCGCGGCGCGCTCGACGCCGCGGGTTGCCAGCGCCGCCAGTACCGCCTCGTCGAAATGCAGCGAGGCGGTGGGCGCGGCGACCGCGCCGGGGTGGCGGGCGAACACCGTCTGGTAGCGGCGCTCGTCCTCGGCGTCGTCGGCGTGCTCGATGTAGGGCGGCAGGGGCACGTGGCCGTGGCGAGCCATCACCTCGTAGGGGTCCTGCGAGAAGCGCAGGTGAAAGAGCGGCCCCTCCGGCAGCGGCCAGCGCCCGAGCAGGGTGGCCTCGTAGCCGCCGGTCATGCGCAGCACCGTGCCCACGGTTGGCTTCTTGCTCACCTTCATATGGGCGACCACCTCACGGCCATCGCCTGCCTGCAGCACCCGTTCGATCAGCAGTTCGAGCTTGCCGCCGGTGGGCTTTTCGCCGAAGAGGCGCGCCTTGACCACCTGGGTGTCGTTGAAAACCAGCAGGTCGCCGGCTTGCAGAAGGTCGGGGAGTTCGCGGAAGACCTGGTCCACGGGGGCGGCTGCGGTGCCATCGAGCAGGCGCGAGGCGCTGCGTTCGGGGGCGGGGTGCTGGGCGATCAGCTCGGGGGGGAGGGCGAAGTCGAAGTCGCCGGTCGTGAACGTTTGCATGTGCTGAGGGCTGGACGAGCCCGTGCCAGGAGGAAAGGTCGAACGGAAATCGGAAACGACGAAGGGGAAGGGAGCGCGGGGCGGCCTCGCAAAGCCGGCGCGTGAACACGGGCAGAATTGTCCCATGCCCGAAGGCAAGTCCCCGTCTGCGCCTGCGAAGGCCCTGTCCGCTCCCCAGAAAGCCCTGATCAAGCTTGGCCTGGCGCGCGACATCGACCTGGCGCTGCACCTGCCCCTGCGCTACGAGGACGAAACCCGCATCACCGCCCTGCGCGACGCGCGCGAGGGCCAGGCCGCGCAGATCGAGGGCACCATCACCACCTGCGAGGTCGCCTTCCGCCCGCGCCGCCAGCTGGTCGCCACGCTGGACGACGGCACCGACACCTGCCAGCTGCGTTTCTTCAGCTTCTACCCTTCGCAGCAGAAGGCCCTGGCCCCCGGCACCCGATTGCGTGCCCGCGGCGAACTGCGCGGCGGCTTCTTCGGCTGGCAGATGGTGCATCCGGTGTGCAAGCCCGCCGACGCGCCGCTGCCCGAAGCCCTCACCCCCGTCTACCCCACGGTCGCCACCCTGCCCCAGGCCTACCTGCGCAAGGCGGTGGCCTCGGGCCTCTCGCGGGCCGACCTCGCCGACACCTTTCCGCCTGGCCTCGCCCGCGCCCTCGGCCTCGATGAGCGCTGGGGCCTGTGCGAGTCGCTGCAGTTCCTGCACCACCCTGGGCCCGACACCTCGATGGCCGCCCTCGAGGACCGCAGCCATCCGGCCTGGCAGCGGCTCAAGGCCGAGGAATTGCTGGCGCAGCAGCTCTCGCAGCTGCAAAGCAAGCGCGAGCGCGATGCCCTGCGCGCGCCGGCGCTGAAGGTGGCCAAGGGTGCGGATCGCCCCCTGCCCGAGCAGCTGTTGGCGGCCCTCCCTTTCCAGCTCACGGGCGCGCAGCGCCGGGTGGTGGAAGAAATCGCCCGCGACCTCGCCCGCGAGGTGCCGATGCACCGCCTGCTGCAAGGCGACGTGGGATCGGGCAAGACGGTGGTCGCCGCGCTGGCTGCGGCCGTTGCGATCGAGGCCGGCTGGCAGTGCGCGCTCATGGCGCCGACGGAAATCCTCGCCGAGCAGCATTTCCGCAAGCTCATTGGCTGGCTCGAGCCGCTGCTCGCGCCGCGCGGCCAGCGGGTGGCCTGGCTCACCGGCAGCCAGAAGAAGAAGGAGCGCGGGCAGATGCTGGAACTCATCGCCAGCGGCGAGGCCGCCCTGGTGGTGGGCACGCACGCTGTCATCCAGGAGCAGGTGCAGTTTCGCCGCCTGGGCCTGGCGGTGATCGACGAGCAGCATCGCTTCGGCGTGGCCCAGCGCCTGGCACTGCGCCAGAAGCTGCAGGCCGAATCGCCTGATGCAGCCGGCACGCCGCTGGAGCCGCACCTGCTGATGATGTCGGCCACGCCGATTCCGCGCACGCTCGCCATGAGCTACTACGCCGACCTCGACGTCTCCACGATCGACGAGCTGCCCCCGGGCCGCACGCCCATCGTCACCAAGGTGGTGGCCGACAGCCGCCGCGCGCAGCTGCTCGATCGCATCCGCGTCCAGCTCGCCGAGGGCCGGCAGGTCTATTGGGTCTGCCCGCTGATCGAGGAGAGCGAGGCGCTGGACCTGTCCAACGCCACCGCGACCCACCAGGAGCTGGCCGAGGCCCTGCCCGGGGTGATGGTGGGCCTGCTGCATTCGCGCATGGCGCCTGCGGACAAAAAGGCCGTCATGGCGCTCTTCGAGGGCGGGCAGATGGGCGTGCTCGTTTCGACCACCGTGATCGAAGTGGGCGTGGACGTGCCCAATGCCTCGCTCATGGTCATTGAACATGCCGAGCGCTTTGGCCTCTCGCAGCTGCACCAGCTGCGCGGGCGGGTGGGCCGTGGCGCCGCCGCCTCGGCCTGCGTGCTGATGTTCTCGCCCAACGAGAACGGCCGCCTCTCCGACACCGCCAAGGCCCGCCTGAAGGCCATGGCCGAAACCAACGACGGCTTCGAGATCGCCCGCCGCGATCTCGAGATCCGCGGCCCCGGCGAGTTCCTGGGCGCGCGCCAGTCGGGCGCGCCCCTGCTTCGCTTCGCCGACCTCGAGGAGGACCGCGCGATGCTCGAGGCCCTGCGCGAGGTCGCGCCCGCCATCCTCGATCGCCACCCCGTGCTGGCCGACCGGCACGTGGCCCGCTGGCTCGGCGGAAAATCCGAATACCTCAAGGCCTGAGAATCCATGACGCTCACCGAACTCAAGTACATCGTCGCCGTCGCCCGCGAGAAGCATTTCGGCCGCGCCGCCGAGGCCTGCTTCGTCTCCCAGCCCACCTTGTCGGTCGCGATCAAGAAGCTGGAAGAGGAGCTCGAGGTCAAGCTGTTCGAACGCAGCGCCAACGAGGTCGCGGTTACGCCCCTGGGCGAGGAGATCGTGCGCCAGGCCCAGAGCGTGCTGGAGCAGGCCGCTTCCATCAAGGAGATTGCGAAGCGCGGCAAGGACCCGCTCTCGGGCCCGCTGCGCCTCGGGGTGATCTACACCATCGGTCCCTACCTGCTGCCCGCCCTGGTGCGCCAGGCCATCGACCGCACCCCGCAGATGCCGCTGATGCTGCAGGAGAACTTCACCGCCCGCCTGCTCGAGATGCTGCGCACCGGCGAGATCGACTGCGCCATCATGGCCGAGCCCTTTCCCGACACCGGCCTCGCCCAGGCGCCGCTCTATGACGAGCCCTTCATGGTCGCCGTCCCGAGCAAGCACCCGCTGGCGGCGCGCGCGTCCATCACCGCCGAGGAACTGCGGGCCGAGACCATGCTGCTTCTGGGCACCGGCCACTGCTTCCGCGACCACGTGCTCGAGGTCTGCCCGGAGTTCGCACGCTTCTCCGCCAACGCCGAAGGCATCCGCAAGAGCTTCGAGGGCTCCTCGCTGGAGACCATCAAGCACATGGTGGCCGCGGGCATGGGCATCACCCTGGTGCCGCGCCTGTCGGTGCCGCCCGAGGCGCTGGAGTCCAAGCCCTGCAAGCGCAAGGACGATGCCGAGTACGTGAAGTACATCCCCTTCAGCGAGGGCGACGTGCCCTCGCGCCGGGTGGTGCTGGCCTGGCGGCGCAGCTTCACCCGCTACGAGGCGATCGCGGCGCTGCGCAATGCGGTTTATGCCTGCGAGCTGCCGGGCGTGACCCGGCTGTCCTGAAGCCGCCGGGCCCGGGCCGCCCCGCCTGGCCTGGCCCTCCCTCCTGGTCTTGCCTCGTCTTGCGTTGGCTCAAGCCCAATCGCCGCGATAGCGACGCTGTGCTTGCCCGCCCCACCCCTGTCCCCATACAGTGAACGGACCGTGCAAGAACAGGAGAAGATCGCATGACCCCAGCCGCCCCCGCCATCAACATCGGCATCAGCGAGGCCGACCGCAACGCCATCGCCCAGGGCCTCTCCCGCCTGCTCGCCGACACCTTCACCCTCTACCTCACCACCCACAACTTCCACTGGAACGTGAAGGGCCCGTACTTCACCTCGCTGCACACTATGTTCATGGAGCAGTACACCGAGTTGTGGAACGCTGTGGACCCGGTGGCCGAGCGCATTCGCGCGCTGGGCCATGCGGCGCCGGGCAGCTACGCCCAATTCCAGCACCTCACCTCGCTGGCCGACGCGCCCGACGCGCCGCCCGCCGCCATGGACATGGTGCGCATCCTGGTCAAGGGCCACGAAGGTGTGGCCCGCACCGCGCGCGAGTTGTTCCCCTTGGCCGACGCGGCCCATGACGAACCCACCGCCGACCTGTTGACGCAGCGCCTCACGGTGCACGAACAGACCGCCTGGATGCTGCGCTCCCTCCTGGAGGAGTGAGTCCGGCCAGGTGACGGCACGCCTGCCGGGCGGCCTTCAAGGCTTCCCGGGCCTGCCTGGCCGCAAGCCCTCGTCACCGCATGACGGCCCGCCGGCCTTACGATCAGGCGCCATGAGCGACATCGCCCTGCCCCCCGAGGCGCCGCCCTCGCGCCTGCGCCTTTACCTCGACCTCATTCGCTGGGACCGGCCCGCCGGCTGGCTGCTGCTGCTCTGGCCCTCGCTCGCGGGGCTGTGGGTGGCGGCGGACGGCTTTCCCGGCTGGCACCTGCTGGCGGTGTTCATCGGGGGCACCATCCTCATGCGCAGCGCCGGCTGCTGCGTCAACGACGTGGCCGACCGCGACTTCGACCGCCACGTCAAGCGCACCGCCAACCGGCCGGTGACCAGCGGGCGCGTCGGCACCCGCGAGGCGCTGGCAGTGGGCGCGGTGCTGGCGCTGGCGGCCTTTGCGCTGGTGCTCACCACCAATGCGGCCACCATCGCCTGGTCCTTCGCCGCCCTGGCGATTTCCATCGCCTATCCCTTCGCCAAGCGCCATGTCTCCATGCCGCAGGCGGTGCTGGGCGTGGCCTTCAGCTTCGGCATTCCGATGGCCTACGCCGCGGTGCAGGGCCGGGTGCCGGCCGAAGCGTGGGCCTTGCTGGCGGGCAACCTGTTCTGGGTGCTGGCCTACGACACTGAGTACGCCATGGTCGACCGCGACGACGACCTGCGTATCGGCATGAAGACCTCCGCCATCACCCTGGGCCGGGCCGACGTGCCGGTGGTGATGGCCTGCTACGCGCTGTTCCTGGGCATCTGGGCGGCCCTGCTCTGGGGCCGCGTCGCCACGCTGCCCTTCGGCCTCGCGCTCGGCGTGGCGGCCGTCCAGGCCCTGTGGCACTTCACCATGATCCGCGGCCGCACCCGCGAGGGCTGCTTTCGCGCCTTCCGCTTGAACCACTGGCTGGGGGCGACCGTCTTCGCCGGCGTGGTGGCCGGCTACTTCCTGCGCTGAATCAGGCCCGGCCGAATTCGTCGCCCAGCTCGGTCGCGCGCCGGCAGGCCGCATGCATCGCCGCGATGAAGGCCTGCGGCACCTGGGCCTGCTGCATCGAGGTCAGCGCCGCATAGGTGGTGCCGCCCTTGGACGTCACCCGCTCGCGCAGCACCGAGGGCGGCTCGCTGGCGTCCCGGGCCAGCGCCGCGGCACCGGAGAAGGTGGTAATCGCCAGGCGCTTGGCCTGTTCCGCTTCCAGGCCCATCTGGGTGCCGGCCTCGATCATGGCTTCCAGGAACAGGAAGACATAGGCCGGACCGGAGCCCGAGAGCGCGGTCACCGCGTCGAGCTGGCTCTCCTGGCCGACCCAGAGGTAGTCCCCGGTCGGGGCGATCACCGCCTCCACCAGGGCGCGGTCGGCGGCACTGACCGCCTCGCGGGCGAACAGGGCGGTCATGCCCTGGCCGACCAGGGCGGGCGTATTGGGCATGGAGCGCACCACCCGCTGGCTTCCCAGCCAGGCGGCGATGCTGTCCGAGCGGATGCCGGCGGCCACGCTCAGGTGCAGGGCGGCGCCGGATCCGTCCGTTCCGGCCGGGCCTGCCAGGTGCGGCGCCACCTGCGCGGCGGCCACCTTGAAAGTCTGGGGCTTGACCGCCCACACCACCAGGGCCGCGCCCGCCAGCTCCGGGCCGGCAGCCGCCTGGGCCTGGACGCCGAAGCTGGACTTCAGGCGCTGGCGGGCTTCCTCGAAGGGCTCGACCACCCGCACCGCGACCGCGGGCAGGCCCCGCTGAATCAGTCCCCCCAGGATGGCGCTGGCCATGTTGCCCCCGCCGATGAAGGCCAGGGGGCGGTCGGAAGACAGGGGGAGGGAGAGGGAGGCGGAGGTCATCCGGCGAGTCTAGCCGGGGCGGACCGGCCCTCGGACCGGGCCCGGCGTGGTGTTCTGGAGACAGGCGGGGCGATGGCTGCGAAGGGGATTGAGCGGAAGTGAGCGCGCGCAAACAAGAGTGCATCCACTTTCCTCCCGAATTCCGGCTCCTCAGCTGCTTGACAGAACCTGCGGATCGGTCATAATCGCGGGCTCGCCTCTTTTTTGGCGAGACATCTGCCTATGCGGATCCGGAGCGGGTTTCCAGGAGGGTTTCCTTCCTGAAGTTCCCCGGTGACGACAGGCCCAAGACTGACCTGCGGGGTCCTTCCAGAAGCCATCGGCTTCGGGTTCCGCGGGTACAAGTTGGGAATTATTTGAAATGATCCAGACTGAATCCCGGCTCGAAGTCGCCGACAACACAGGCGCGAAGTCCGTCCTGTGCATCAAGGTGCTCGGCGGCTCCAAGCGTCGCTACGCCAGCGTGGGCGACATCATCAAGGTGACCATCAAGGAAGCCGCTCCGCGTGGTCGCGTGAAAAAAGGCGAGGTGTACAGCGCCGTCGTCGTCCGCACCGCCAAGGGCATCCGTCGTGGCGACGGCTCCCTCGTCAAGTTCGACGGCAATGCCGCCGTTCTGCTCAACGCCAAGCTGGAGCCGATCGGCACCCGCATCTTCGGCCCCGTGACCCGTGAACTCCGTACCGAGAAGTTCATGAAGATCGTCTCGCTGGCCCCTGAAGTCCTGTAAGAGGAAGCCATGAACAAGTTCCGCAAAGACGACGAGGTCATCGTCCTCGCTGGCCGCGACAAGGGCAAGCGCGGCAAGATCGTGCTGCGTGTCGACGCCGACCATGTGGTCGTCGAAGGCATCAACCTGGTCAAGAAGCACGTCAAGCCCAACCCCATGAAGGGCACGACCGGTGGCATCGTGGAGAAGTCCATGCCCATCCACCAGTCCAACGTGGCCATCTTCAACCCCGCCACCGGCAAGGCTGACCGTGTGCGCGTGAAGGTCGAAGGCGACAAGCGCGTGCGCGTGTTTGCCTCCTCCGGCGAACAAATCAAGGCAGCATGACCATGGCACGTCTGAAGCAACACTATCTCGAGAAGGTGGTCCCCGAGCTCACCTCCAAGTTCGGCTACAAGTCGCCGATGCAGGTGCCGCGCATCACCAAGATCACCCTGAACATGGGTGTGTCCGAGGCCGTCGCCGACAAGAAGGTCATGGACCACGCCGTGGGCGACCTGACCAAGATCGCCGGCCAGAAGCCCGTGATCACCAAGGCCAAGAAGGCCATCGCCGGCTTCAAGATCCGCGAGCAGCAGCCGATCGGCACCATGGTCACCCTGCGTGGCGACCGCATGTACGAGTTCCTGGACCGTTTCGTCACCGTGGCCCTGCCCCGCGTGCGCGACTTCCGCGGCATCTCCGGCCGCTCCTTCGACGGGCGTGGCAACTACAACATCGGCGTCAAGGAACAGATCATCTTCCCCGAGATCGAGTACGACAAGGTCGATGCCCTGCGCGGTCTGAACATCAGCATCACCACCACGGCCAAGAACGACGAAGAGTGCAAGGCTCTCCTCGCCGGCTTCCGTTTCCCGTTCAAGAATTGAAGGTCCATCATGGCTAAAACAGCTCTGATCGAGCGCGAACTCAAGCGCGAGAAACTGGTCGCCAAGTACGCGAAGAAACACGCCGAACTCAAGGCCATCGCCAGCGACGTCAAGAAGAGCGAGGAAGAGCGCGCAGCCGCCCGCCTCGCCCTGCAAAAACTGCCCCGCAACGCCAACCCGACTCGCCAGCGCAACCGCTGCGAGATCACCGGTCGTCCGCGTGGCACCTTCCGCCAGTTCGGTCTGGCCCGTAACAAGATCCGCGAGATGGCCTTCAACGGCGACATCCCTGGCGTGATCAAGGCCAGCTGGTAAGCAGGAGAGACAAACATGAGCATGAGTGATCCCATTGCTGACCTGCTGACCCGCATCCGCAACGCGCAGATGGTGTCGAAGTCCACGGTGAGCGTGCCCTCTTCCAAGGTGAAGGTGGCCATTGCCCAGGTCCTGAAGGACGAGGGTTACATCGACGGATTCCAGGTCAAGTCCGAAGGCGGCAAGAGCGAGCTCGAAATCGCCCTCAAGTACTACGCCGGCCGTCCCGTCATCGAGCGCATCGAGCGCGTGAGCCGTCCCGGCCTGCGTGTCTACAAGGGTCGTGACGACATTCCCCAGGTCATGAACGGCCTGGGCGTGGCCATCGTCACCACCCCCAAGGGCGTGATGACCGATCGCAAGGCCCGCGCCACCGGTGTCGGCGGCGAAGTGCTGTGCTACGTCGCCTAAAGGGAAGGAATCAGTAATGTCCCGAGTCGGAAAAATGCCGGTCGCCGTCCCCGAGGGCGTGACCGTTGAAATCAAGCAGGACCAGGTCAACGTCAAAGGCAAGGGCGGCGCGCTGTCCCTGGCCCTGAACAGCCTGGTCAAGGTCGAGAACAAGGACGGCAAGCTGTCCTTCACCCCGATCGACGAGTCGCGTGAAGCCAATGCCATGAGCGGCACCTTCCGCCAGCTGGTCAACAACATGGTGCAGGGCGTGACCAAGGGCTTCGAGAAGAAGCTGACCCTGGTCGGCGTGGGCTACAAGGCCGCCGCCCAGGGCGCGAAGCTGAACCTCGCGGTCGGCTACTCGCACCCCGTCAACCTCGACGTGCCCAAGGGCCTCGAGGTGAAGACCCCGACCCCGACGGAAATCGTCGTCACCGGCTCTGACAAGCAGATGCTGGGTCAGTTCGCGGCCGAGATTCGTGCGATTCGTCCGCCCGAGCCCTACAAGGGCAAGGGCATCCGCTATGCGGACGAGAAGATCACGATCAAAGAGACCAAGAAGAAATAAGGGGCAGCACGATGTTGACCAAGAAAGAGCAGCGCCTGCGCCGCGCCCGCCAGACCCGCATCCGCATTGCCCAGCAAGGCGTCGCGCGTCTGACCGTCAATCGCACCAACCTGCACATCTACGCCGCCGTCATCTCCGAAGACGGCAGCAAGGTGCTGGCTGCCGCCTCCACCGCCCAGGCCGACGTGCGCAAGTCGCTCGGCGGCTCCGGCAAGGGTGGCAATGCCGCCGCCGCCGCCGCCATCGGCAAGCTGATCGCCGAGAAGGCCAAGGCCGCCGGTGTCGAGAAGGTGGCCTTCGACCGCTCCGGTTTCGCCTACCACGGCCGCGTCAAGGCCCTGGCTGAAGCCGCCCGCGAAGCCGGCCTGCAGTTCTAACGGACACGGATACGAAAATGGCAAAAATTATTGCGAAGACCCAGGGTGACGGTCCGGAAGACGGCCTGCGGGAGAAGATGATCGCGGTCAACCGCGTCACCAAAGTCGTGAAGGGCGGCCGCATTCTCGGTTTCGCCGCACTGACCGTGGTGGGCGACGGTGACGGCCGCGTCGGCATGGGTAAGGGCAAGTCGAAAGAAGTGCCGGTCGCCGTGCAGAAGGCCATGGAAGAGGCCCGCCGCAACATGACCAAGGTGTCGCTCAAGCACGGCACCATCCACCACGCGGTGGAAGGTCACCACGGCGCCGCCCGCATCATGATGATGCCGGCTCCCAAGGGTACCGGCATCATCGCCGGCGGCCCGATGCGCGCCGTCTTCGAAGTCATGGGCATCACCGACATCGTGGCCAAGAGCCACGGTTCGACCAATCCCTACAACATGGTCCGCGCCACCTTCGACGCGCTGAAGAACTCCACCACCCCCGCGGAAGTGGCAGCCAAGCGCGGCAAGTCGGTCGAAGACATCTTCGCCGCCTGATCGGAGCACCCACATGGCCAAGCAACAAACCGTCAAAGTGAAGCTGGTTCGCAGCCCCATCGGCACCAAGGCCGACCACCGCGCCACCGTGCGTGGCCTGGGCCTGCGCAAGCTCAACAGCGTCAGCGAGCTGGAGGACACCCCTGCAGTGCGCGGCATGATCAACAAGATCAGCTACCTGGTTCAGGTCATCTGACCCGGTAGTCGAGAGGCACACGATGCAACTGAATGACATCAAGCCCGCAGCGGGCGCCAAGCATGCCAAGCGCCGCGTCGGCCGCGGCATCGGCTCCGGTCTGGGCAAGACCGCCGGTCGCGGTCACAAGGGCCAGAAGTCCCGCGCGGGCGGCTACCACAAGGTCGGCTTCGAAGGCGGTCAAATGCCGCTGCAGCGCCGTCTGCCCAAGCGTGGCTTCAAGTCCCAATCGCTGAAGTACAACGCCGAAGTCACCCTGTCTGCTCTCGAGCTGCTGGGCGCGGCCGAGGTCGACCTGCTGGCCCTCAAGGCCGCCGACCTGGTGCCCGCGATGACCAAGGTCGTCAAGGTGATCAAGTCCGGTGAACTCAAGCGCGCGGTCAAGCTGACCGGCATCGGCGCCACCGCCGGCGCCAAGGCTGCCATCGAAGCCGCTGGCGGCTCCCTGGCCTGACCGAACGCCTGTTGACCCCGAAGCACTTGAACCGAGCCAAGGAAACCACGCGTGGCCACTAACGCTGCACAACTCGCGAAGACCGGCAAGTTCGGCGACCTGCGTCGCCGGCTGGTCTTCCTGTTGCTCGCGCTGCTGGTCTACCGCATCGGCGCGCACATCCCCGTGCCCGGCATCGACCCGGTCCAGCTGCAGTCCCTGTTCAATACGCAGCAGGGCGGCATCCTGAGCCTGTTCAACATGTTCTCGGGCGGCGCCCTGTCCCGCTTCGCGGTGTTCGCGCTGGGCATCATGCCCTACATCTCGGCCTCCATCGTGATGCAGCTGCTCACCTACGTCGTCCCGACGTTCGAGCAGCTGAAGAAGGAGGGCGAGGCCGGCCGCCGCAAGATCACGCAGTACACCCGCTACGGCACCCTGGGCCTGGCCCTGTTCCAGTCGCTGTCCATCGCGATCGCGCTGGAAGGCTCGGCCGGTCTGGTGATCAACCCGGGCATGGGCTTCCGCCTGACCGCGATGCTCACCCTGACCGCCGGCACCATGTTCCTCATGTGGCTGGGCGAGCAGATCACCGAGCGCGGGCTGGGCAACGGCATCTCGATCCTGATCTTCGCCAGCATCGCCGCGGGCCTGCCCAGCGCGATCGGTGGCCTGCTGGAGCTGGTGCGTACCGGTGCCATGAGCATCATCGCCGCCCTGCTCATCGTCGCCATCGTGGCGGTGGTGACCTGGTTCGTGGTGTTCGTCGAGCGCGGCCAGCGCAAGATCCTGGTGAACTATGCGCGCCGCCAGGTGGGCAACAAGGTCTACGGCGGCCAGTCCTCCCACCTGCCGCTCAAGCTGAACATGGCCGGCGTGATCCCGCCGATCTTCGCCTCGTCCATCATCCTGCTGCCGGCGACGGTCGTGGGCTGGTTCTCGACCGGCGAGTCCATGACCTGGCTGCGTGACATCGCCGCGACCCTGTCCCCCGGGCAGCCGGTCTACGTGATGCTCTACGCCGCGGCGATCGTGTTCTTCTGCTTCTTCTACACGGCCCTCGTGTTCAACAGCCGCGAGACCGCCGACAACCTGAAGAAGAGTGGCGCCTTCATCCCCGGCATCCGTCCGGGCGACCAGACGGCCCGCTTCATCGACAAGATCCTGGTGCGCCTGACCCTGGCCGGCGCTGCGTACATCACCCTGGTGTGCCTGCTGCCTGAGTTCCTGATCCTGCGCTACAACGTGCCCTTCTACTTCGGTGGCACCTCGCTGCTGATCATCGTGGTGGTGACCATGGACTTCATGGCCCAGGTCCAGAACTACCTGATGTCGCAACAGTACGAGTCGCTGCTGAAGAAGGCCAATTTCAAGACCTCGGGAGGTGGCTGATGACCCTCAAGCCGTCCCGGACCACCCCCAACGCATCGCGCGCCTGAACCGCGCCAAGGTATTTAGGAGAAAAGACAAATGAGAGTTTCGGCTTCCGTCAAGAAGATCTGCCGCAACTGCAAGATCATCCGTCGCAAGGGTGTCGTGCGCGTGATCTGCACCGACCCGCGTCACAAGCAGCGCCAAGGCTGATTCACAGGTTTCAGGAAAGACCAACATGGCACGTATCGCTGGCATCAACATTCCGCCGCACAAGCACACCGAGATCGGCCTGACCGCCATCTTCGGCATTGGCCGCACCCGCGCCCGCCAGATCTGCGAAGCGACTGGCATCCCCTACGCGAAGAAGGTCAAGGACCTGACCGACGCCGATCTGGAAAAGATCCGCGACCAGATCGCCCTGATCACCATCGAGGGTGACCTGCGCCGCGAGACGACCATGAACATCAAGCGCCTGATGGACATCGGCTGCTACCGCGGTTTCCGTCACCGCCGTGGCCTGCCGATGCGCGGTCAGCGCACCCGCACCAACGCCCGTACCCGCAAGGGCCCGCGCAAGGCTGCCCAATCGCTGAAGAAATAATCGGGAAAGAGATAAGTCATGGCCAAGTCTCCCGCCAATAACGCCGCCCAGCGCGTGCGCAAGAAGGTCCGCAAGAACGTGTCCGATGGCATCGCCCACGTGCACGCGTCCTTCAACAACACCATCATCACCATCACCGATCGCCAGGGCAACGCCCTGTCCTGGGCCTCCTCCGGCGGCCAGGGCTTCAAGGGCTCGCGCAAGTCCACCCCCTTCGCCGCCCAGGTGGCGTCGGAAGTGGCTGGCCGCGCCGCGATCGAGCAGGGCATCAAGAACCTGGACGTCGAGATCAAGGGCCCCGGCCCGGGCCGCGAGTCCTCCGTTCGTGCACTGGGCGCCCTGGGCATCCGTATCACCTCCATCTCGGACGTGACCCCGGTGCCCCACAACGGCTGCCGTCCCCAGAAGCGTCGTCGCATCTAAGCGCAGGCGCCTCGAACACGGGATCGCCTGCGGAAAACTCCGGTTTTCCGCGGCGATCCTGAAGTTTTTTCAACAAGCCCACCGCCAGCACAGCCCCGTGCCTGGCTCCTGCGGCAGATGGCCGCAGCAGAGATCTAAAAGGAAAGCAAAGTGGCACGTTACCTCGGCCCCAAGGCCAAACTCTCCCGCCGTGAAGGCACGGACCTGTTCCTGAAGAGCGCCCGCCGCTCGATCGCGGACAAGGCCAAGTTCGACTCCAAGCCCGGTCAGCACGGCCGCACTTCCGGCCAGCGCACCTCCGACTTCGGCCTGCAGCTGCGCGAGAAGCAGAAGGTTAAGCGCATGTACGGCGTGCTCGAGAAGCAGTTCCGCCGCTACTTCGCCGAAGCCAGCCGCCGCAAGGGCAACTCCGGCGTGAACCTGCTGGCCCTGCTCGAGTGCCGCCTGGACAACGTCGTCTACCGCATGGGGTTCGGCTCCACCCGCGCCGAGGCACGCCAGCTGGTCTCCCACAAGGCCATCACCGTCAACGGCCTGCCGGTCAACATCCCGTCCTACCTGGTCAAGGCCGGTGACGTGGTGGCCGTGCGCGAGAAGTCCAAGAAGCAGAACCGCGTGGTCGAGGCCCTGCAGCTGGCCGCCCAAGTCGGCATGCCCGCCTGGGTCGACGTCAACGCCGACAAGGCCGAGGGCGTCTTCAAGAAGGTCCCGGACCGCGACGAATTCGGCGCCGACATCAACGAATCGCTGATCGTCGAACTCTACTCGCGCTGATTGGCGTGCCGCAGGCGCATGGGAGCCCGTTTCGGGACCCTGCGCCTGTCCCAGTTTTTCGTTCCTGGCTGCGGGGCACCGCGTCCGGGTGCTTCACCAGCCTTACCGGTGTAACGAGCCGGGGGTATTGAGAGGAAGTCTGAATGCAAACCAACCTGCTGAAACCCAAGTCCATCAACGTGGAGCAGCTCGGCGCCAACCGCGCCAAGGTCACGCTCGAGCCTTTCGAGCGCGGCTACGGCCACACCCTGGGCAACGCCCTGCGCCGCGTGCTGCTGTCCTCGATGGTCGGGTACGCAGCGACCGAGGTCACCATCGCCGGCGTGCTCCACGAGTACTCCTCCATCGATGGTGTCCAGGAAGATGTCGTCTCCATCCTGCTGAACCTCAAGGGCGTGGTCTTCAAGCTCCACAACCGTGACGAGGTCACCCTGTCGCTGCGCAAGGAGGGTGAAGGCCCGGTCACCGCCGCCGACATCCAGACCCCGCACGACGTCGAGATCATCAACCCCGACGCCGTCATTGCCCACCTGTCGCAAGGCGGCAAGCTGGACATGCAGATCAAGGTCGAGAAGGGCCGCGGCTATGTGCCCGGTACCCTGCGCCGTTTCGCTGACGAGCCGACCAAGTCGATCGGCCGCATCGTGCTGGATGCCTCCTTCTCCCCGGTCAAGCGCGTGTCCTACACCGTCGAGAGCGCCCGCGTCGAGCAGCGCACCGACCTGGACAAGCTGGTCGTCGAGATCGAGACCAACGGCGCGATCACCGCTGAAGACGCCGTGCGCGCTTCCGCCAAGATCCTGGTCGAGCAGCTGGCCGTCTTCGCCCAGCTGGAAGGCAGCGAACTCGCCGCCTTCGACCAGCCGGTGCAGCGCAGCTCGCAGCAGTTCGACCCGATCCTGCTGCGTCCGGTCGACGAGCTCGAGCTCACCGTCCGCTCTGCCAACTGCCTGAAGGCCGAGAACATCTACTACATCGGCGACCTGATCCAGCGTACCGAGAACGAGCTGCTCAAGACCCCCAACCTGGGCCGCAAGTCGCTCAACGAAATCAAGGAAGTGCTGGCCTCGCGCGGCCTGACCCTGGGCATGAAGCTGGAAAGCTGGCCGCCCGCCGGTCTGGACAAGCGATAATCCGCAATTCCGCACATTGGTGAACTGGCAGTACCTGATCCGGCTGCCTTTTAGATAAAGAAAGGAACACACCATGCGTCACGGCCACGGCCTCCGCAAACTCAACCGTACCAGCGAGCATCGCCAAGCGATGCTGCGCAACATGATGATTTCGCTGCTCACGCACGAAGCCATCAAGACCACCGTCCCCAAGGCCAAGGAACTGCGCCGCGTGGTCGAGCCCATGATCACCCTGGCCAAGGAAGATTCGGTGGCCAATCGCCGCCTGGCCTTCAACCGCCTGCGCGATCGTGACATCGTCACCAAGCTGTTCAACGAACTCGGCCCGCGCTTCAAGGTGCGTCCGGGCGGCTACACCCGCATTCTGAAGATGGGCTTCCGCGTCGGCGACAACGCGCCGATGGCCCTGGTCGAACTCGTCGACCGCCCGGAAATTTCTGCTGATCAAGCCGCCTCCGGCGAGTGATCGACGGGTTTTCCCGGTATACTTCTAGGTTCTGACGCGCGGTGGAGCAGCCTGGTAGCTCGTTGGGCTCATAACCCAAAGGTCGCAAGTTCAAATCTTGCCCGCGCAACCAAACCTCGGCTGAGGACTCAAGGTCCGAAGCCCACTAAACGCCCTCGATACCGAGGGCGTTTTTTTTCGTCCATCCCCGTGCGGCCTCTATGGCGCAGCGCATGCAAGAGGGGCGCTTCCAACGCACGGAAGGCCAGCCAGGACAGGAGGGCCGTGAGGCACAGGGTCAGCGCGTAGACGGCGGTGCCGCCCAGCAGACCGGACAGGCCGCTGGCCACCGTCGCCTTGAGCAGGAGCCCGCACAGCGGCAGGTGAAGCAGGTAGAGCGAGTAGGAGGCGTCGCCCAGGGCCAGCAGGCTGCGCGGCCAGTGCAGGCGGCGCATCTGGTCCTGCTGGCAGGCGCCGGCGAGCAGGAGCGCAAAGCCGCCCGCCATCACCATCGGCCCCCAGTGGGTCTGCTCCGCATCCGCCAGCGGCGGCGCGACCCCCATCAGCAGGCCCAGGGCCAGCGCCCACCGCCCCGCCCATTGCCGGCGCCAGGCCTCGTGCGCGGCGATCCCGAAGAGGAAGTAGAGGTTGGCGAGGCTGGTGTACACGCCCCACGCGTCGGGCAGCACCTGGCCGGGATAGCGGAACTGCGACAGGCACAGCCCGGCCCAGGCGAGCAGCAGGGCAGCGCCCCAGAAGCGGCTCAGGATCAGAATACTGAACAGGGCATAGAAGGCCACTTCGTGGAACAGCGTCCAGGCCACGTAGAGCGGCGTGTCGGCGGCAGAAAAACGCAGCAGCGAATAGGCCGACAGCCACTCGCGCCACCCCTGTGGCGTGTCGGCCCCCCTTCCCAGGCCGAGAGACACCATCACGATGAACACGGTGAGGTAAAGCCAGTAGACCGGGTACACCCGGGCCGCGCGCCGCCAGAGGAAGCCCGCCCATGCGCTGGGACGCCCGATGTCCGGCCGGTGCACATGCATGAGGATGAAGCCGGACAGGACGAAGAAGAAGTCCACGCCCAGCTTGCCCAGACCGGTCCAGCGCCCGAGCACCGCTTCCCCACCGTAGCGCGGCTCACCCATCATCAGGGACAGGTGGAACGCGGTGACGCCCAGGGCGGCCAGGGCCCGGCCGGCCTGGATGGGCGCGATCACCGCGCCGGCGGTGGGCGGCGGGGAGGCGTCGGGGAGCGCCACGCCGGTGCATCCCGGCTCAGTGGTGGCTCATCGTGCCACCAGAACCCTTCTTGCCGCCCTCTGCTGCGTCCTGGCTTCCTTGGACGGCCGCATGGCCGGAACCGTGGGCCCCCGCCGTGCCGCCATGTCCCACGGCGCGGCTTTGCATGGGGAGGTCGCGGGCGTGTACCTCGATGCGCTGGCTGCGCTCCTGCTGCGCGTGCTTGGGAATGTGGATGGTGAGCACGCCATGCTCGAAGTCGGCGTGGATGTCCTCGACCTGGGGCGCGAAGGGCAGCTGAAGCGAGCGGTGGAAGCGCCCCCAGCTGCGCTCCATCAGGTGGTAGTCCTGCGGCTGCTGCGACTCGCTCTCGGGGCGCTTCTCGCCGCGCAGCGTGAGCATGTTGCCGTCGAGCCGCACGTCGACGTCGGCCGGGTTCACACCCGGCAGGTCGGCGCAGATGCAGATCTCCTGCGCGTTCTCGCGCACGTCCATGCGCGGCAGCGCCATGGCGGTGGGCAGGGCCGGCAGGCCGGCGCCGCCGATGAAGTCGTCGAACAGCCGGTTCATCTGCTGGTGCAGGTCGGCAAAGGGGTCGCCCGAGCTTCGGGCGGCGGGCAGGTGGGCGGCATGGCGTGTCATGGTGGACTCCAGAGGAAGACGCGCGCCCCAAGGCGCGGGCCGCGACTATGCGCAGGGTGCCAGCGACAGGCCGTCGGTGGGGCGCAGGGCTTGCTGTCGGAGACGGATGACGGCGAACTCAGCCCAGGTCCAGCAGGCCCCGCAGCGCCGGGCTCGCGCGGTGTGCGATCACCTGTTCGCCGATCACCGACGGAGACAGCTGGAACACCCGCTCCACCACGCGGGCATAGACTGCGGCCACGTCGATCGTGGCAGGCAGATCGCGGCCCTCGAACAGCTGCGGCTTGCGGAGGCCCTGCCACTGGGCGTAGACGCGCGACTGCCGCACCAGGCCGCCCGCCAGCAGGCAACAGGTGCCCACGCCGTGGTCGGTGCCGGTGGTGCCGTTCTCGGCGGCCGTGCGGCCGAACTCGGTCACCGTGACCACCAGCGACTGCGACCACACCCGCCCCATGCCCGCCTTGAAGGCCGCCACCACCCGGTCGAGTGCGGCCAGCTGCTCGGCGTGGCTGCCGGTATCCGCGCCTTGGCTGGCGTGGGTGTCGAAGCCGTGGGTGAAGTCGATCAGGCCCAGGCGCGGCCCCTGCGCCGCGCGCATTTCCTCGGCGGCGAGGCGTCCGAGCTCGGGCAGCGAGCGCGCGGTGGCGAAATCGGGCCGTAGGCTGGGCATCTGCCGCAGGCGCAGGGCCTCGGCCTCGATGACCCCGGCCAGGGGGGCGAGCTGCGGATCGCGCGCCCACAGCTGCGGCAGGGCCTGGGCCACCGACGGGGTCGGAATCGGCATCCAGTTCGGAAACTGCGTCGAGGCCTGGGGATTGCCACGCAGGATCAGTGGCATGGGAATCGAGATGGACACGCCGCCGCCGACCTGTGCCCGCTGCATCGCCCGCCCCAGCCAGCCGGTGGCCGAGGTGTAGGGCTTGGTCATGCCCGATTGCATCAGGTCCTGGCCCTCGAAATGCGAGCGGCCGGTGTAGGCGAAGCCGGTGCCGTGGACGATGGCGAGCTGGCCCTCGGTCCAGAGCTGGTGCAGCTGCGGCATCGCCGGATGCAGGGCGAAGGATCCGTCAAGCCGCAGGCCGTTGCGGACCGCAATAGTGGGGCGGATCGCCTCGTAGTCGGCGTCGCCCACCGGAGGCACCGCGGTGAGCCCGTCCATCCCGCCCCGCAGCATGACCACCAGCAGGCGCGGCGCGTCGGTGTCGGCGCTGGCCCAGGCCGAAGGCGCCGCAGCCGTGTGCAGGGCGGCGAAGCCGCTGGCGGAGCGCAGGAAGTGGCGTCGGTCCATGGTCTCAGGCCCAGAGCAGGGAGGGGCTCACGTGGAGCAGGGTGTTGGCGCTGGCGAGGTCGCGCCGCGCCAGGGCGCCGCGAATCCAGGCCTGCTCGGGGCTGCCCTCGGCCAGGTGGCGCGCGGCCTGCACCTCGAGCATGCGCGCCATCGCCTCGGGGCTGCGCCCCAGGTCCCGGGACAGCAGGCCGGCAAAGCGCAGGCGCCGGTCCATCAGCTCCTTCGAGATCCAGTCGGCGGAACGGATCGGCCAGCCATTGGGCTGCGGGCAGCGAGGCAGGGGCTGGCCCAGGTCGCCGAGCAGGTAGTGGGTCTTGACGCCGCCGCGGTCGTCCAGCGGCAGGGCCCGCGGCAGCTCGGCGCCGGTGAGGGTCAGGCATTGCAGCAGCCAGGCCTCCGGCGTGCCGAGCTTGCGGGTGGTCTCGAGATGGACCCAGGCCATCTCGAGTACCGCCTGGTGCACCGCCGGCAGATGGCCCCTGCTTCGCACGAAGGCCTGTTCGACATAGGCCAGGGCCTGCGCCGGCGGCTCGTCGTCGAGGAAGGTCACGCAGAGCTTGTGCGCGAGGTGGCGCGCAGTGGCCGGGTGCTGCGCCAGGTCGGTGACCAGGTCCTCGAGCTTGCTTTCCTGCCGGACGAAGGCGTCGTAGGTCTTGCCCATGACCGTCTGGGCGCCGGGCTCGTGGTGGTTGAAATCGAACCAGGTGCCCAGGGGGACGCCCGGCTTGCGGTGACGGTCAGGCTTCATGTCGCGCCAGCCGGTGAGGATGCGCGTGGTGGCTTCGACGTCCTGCTGCGTGTAGCCGCCCGCCGGGCTCAACGAGAACAGCTCCAGCAGCTCACGGCCCAGGTTCTCGTTGACGCTGTTGCGCGTCCAGCGCTCCCGCGCCGCGCGCGAGTGCGGGCCCGTGTTCTGGTTGTTGTCCAGATAGACCAGCATGCCCGGGTGCACCGTCGCATGCCAGAGCAGGTCGCGGAAGCTGCCCGTCATCTTCGCCCGCAGCGAGCGCTGGAAGGGGCCGACCAGTGTGTCGTTGTTCTGGTTGCCCGGCGCCACCATGAAGTGGTTGGTCCAGAAATGCCAGAAGCGCTCGAACACCGGCGCCTCGCCGTGCAGCGCGGTGCTGGCGCGTGCCTGCACCTCTTTCCAGTGCTCGAGCCGGTGGTAAGGGATCTCGACATCGCGGCGGCGCTCCTGCCGGTATTGCTCGCGTGGCAGGCTGCGGCCCTTGGCGAAGGAGGCGCGCTCAGCCTCCTGGTGCCGCTGGAAGGCGGTCATCACCTCGTCCATCTCCCAGAGCAGGCGCATGCCTTCGGGCAGGTCGGCGCGTCGGCTGCCGTCCCGCTCAAGGATGTCGATTGGCGGCACCCGCTGCAGCTGCGCCAGCGCCCAGCCCACCGGGTCGGCGGGGGGCGCTACCTCGGCGGGCAGGCCGAAGGCAACCCGCCGGGTGAAGCGGTGTGCGAGCTGCGAGACAGAAGGAGCGCTCATGCAGGGGGGCAGGATCGGGCCACACGGCCGTGCTCACTTGTAGCACGGCCGTGTGGCTGTGGCGCAACCCTTGCGCTACGTGATTTCGAGAGTCCCCGCGAGAGGGAGAGGTTCGCGCACCGTCCGCTTGTGCACATACATGCGCCGGTCGGCCGCGTCCAGCAGCGCGTCGGCGGTGCTGCCGTCTTCCGGGTAGTAGGCCAGGCCAAAACTGGCCTGGACCTCGAGATGCAGGTCGCCGACCACCACCGGTGCCTGCAGCGCCTGCTCGATGCGCACGTGCAGGTTCTCCAGGATCGCCGGATGCGCCAGCGGGGCGATCACGACCACAAACTCGTCACCGCCCAGGCGAGCCGGAAAGTCGTTGCGCCGGGCGTGGCTGCAGATCCGGCCCGCGATGGCCTTGAGCACCTCGTCGCCCACGCCGTGGCCGTGCCGGTCGTTGATCGGCTTGAACCCGTCCAGGTCCACGAAAAGTACGCCCAGCGCTCCCCCGCGACCGGCCGCATCGTTGATCGACTGGGCCAGGTGCCGGTGCAGCGCGTGCCGGCTGTGGAGGCCGGTGAGCGAGTCGTTCATGGCAGCGAACTCCAGCGCCTGTCGCTCCTGCCGCTGCAGGCCCATCCTGCGCAGGAGCAGGGCCACTGCCATCACGCCGCCCCACAGCAGGGCCGTGCTCACGAGGGCACGGAAGCGCGCTTCGCGGATCAATTGTTCCAGGGGCCGGAGGGTGCTGTCTGTGCCCAGGCCCAGTACCACATGGACGGGGTATGCGCTCAGGCGCTGCCATTGGTAGATGCGCTCCACGCCGTCGATGGTGGAGTACGCGGTGTAATGCCCGGACGGGCCCGCGCCGGGCGCGAGGAAGGGGGCCTGGGGGTCGGCGCCCTTGCCCAGGGCGGCTTCCAGGTCACGGTTGCGCGCCAGGATCTCGCCGCTGGCGCGCAAGACCGCCAGCGCGCTGTCCGGTTGGAGCGCCAGTCGGGCCATTGACTCCTGGAGGAAGGCGGGCGAGATCGACATCACCAGCACCCCCACCAGCCGGCCCTGCTTGCGGATCGGGCGGCTGAACTGGATGCTCCATTGCTTGGAGACGCGGCCCAGCACCGGCTTGCTGATGAAGAACCCCTCGGTGTCCCCTTCCAAATGGACCTTGAAATGCTCCCGGTCGCCCAGGAAGGTCCGCTCCTTCACGCCCAGGTTGGAGTAGGCGAGATAGCCGTCGGCATCGATGACGGCGGCCTGCAGCAGGGAGTTGGCCGGCATCCTCTGGGCAACCTGCTGGACCTGGTTATCAAAGGAGGTGCCGTTCGCGCTGGCGTAGGCGCGCACCAGGTCACGCGAGGCGACGTCGACCTGGAGCAGCAGCATCTCGACCAGCTCGGCGGCCGAGCCGGTGACCTCGGTGGCCCGCAGCTTCGCCTGGGCCAGGGTCTCCTCACGCACCCGTTGGGTCGAGCTTTCCAGCTGCCACCACTGCAGCCCGGTCACCACCAGCAGGAAGGCCAGCGTGGCCACGGCGAGCGACCTCGACTCGACGCGCCTGGCGAGCTGGCGCCGAAAGGTTTGCAGGTCGGGCAACCGCATCGCCGGATTCCTTCGGGGAGGTGTTTTGTTTGACCACTCTAGCCGGGTTGACCGTGGCCGCCTTCTGCTCTTTGGGATATGGAGCGGCCGGACCCGTCGGACACGAAAACGCCACCGCGAGGGGTGGCGTAAGCAAGTTTGGTGCGGCTGGCGGAGTTCAGCGTCGCTGGAGCTCCTCACCCAACCGCTTCAAAAGGAGCGTCTTTGCGGCGTCTGTCGTCTGGGGGTCGGAGCGATTGGTGTTGTTGCAGCCGCGCCCTTCACACGCCATCGGGTCCTGGAACGAATAGGTGTGCCCATGGTCCCAGCCATGGGAGGCGCTCTCGAACAGATGGACCTGGGTCAAGGCCTTCTGCCGTTCGTCCGGCATCAGCGCCGCGGCTTCGGCGCACATCGTGGCTTTTTGACTGTCATAGTCATCTTTCCCGGCAGCCATGATCGTCAGAGGCACGCCCGTGAACTTCTTGAGGAAGTCCTCCGGGTAGTTGGGATTTTTCCAGCGCCCCAGGTCGTTCAAGTAGTATTTTTTAAGGACCCAGCAGCCGGGGTAGAAGGCCATGGCGGTGGCGAAACGTTGGCCACCTCCGTACTTGTTCGTGGCCCAGTCGGTGATGCCGTAAATGGCCTGCATCGCGCCGGCCGACAGGCCGATCACGCCGATTTTTCCCGGGTCGACGTCGGGTGAGGAGGCCAGGTGCCTGAGGGTGGCGAAAACCATCGGGACCATGACATGGCTGCCAACCGGCCGACTCTTGAACAACACAGGCTCGGCCGTCACGTAGCCATTTGCATTGAGCAAGTCTGCATACTGCCGGGTGGTTTGTGCTTCCCAGCCCCCTCCGTGGTGGAGGATGACGACGGCGGGTCGTTTGCCCGAAGGCGCAGGCGCCTCGGGCCTGGAAAGGCGAACCTCCAACTGGGCGGGGCGGCCGCTCCCATCTGTGAAGTCGATCGATGCCAGCCCCGTCGATGCTTGGGCAGCGGTCGTGCCCCAGAAAAAAAAGAGGGCGAGGATCCTTCTCATCGTGCGCTTCTCCGCGACGGTACGAACTGCTGGTCGCTGAAACACAGCCTATCCCGCACGTCGGAGTGCTGCAATCCTGGGCTTCCCGAGTTCCCGTCGGGAAACGAAAACGCCACCGCAAGGGGTGGCGTCCGTCAATTTGGCGCGGCTGGCGGGGATCGAACCCACGACCCTTGGCTTCGGAGGCCAATACTCTATCCACTGAGCTACAGCCGCGCGTGAGCGGCGATTGTACTGGCGGCAGGACCGGTTCCGGGGTGTCGGGGCGCTGGCTGGGGTGGCCCCCTATAATCCGCGGTTGTTTTCAACCCGCGACCCCTCCCGTATTTCCCAGAGGTAGACATGAGCGACAACCACCAGGAAGAAGCCCACACCGGCCCGATCAAGACCCCCAAGCAGCTGATGTGGGCGTCGCTCGCCGCCTTTGTCATTCCGGTGTTCATCATCATCGGCCTGGTGGCCTACGTCTCCTCCGACAGCAAGCCGGCCGGCAGCGGCCAGGCCGAGCGCTTCGCCCTCGGCGGCATCACCGCCCAGGACCAGGAGCGCGGCGTGGCCGAGCGCCTGCGCAAGGTCGGCGCGGTGGAAATCCGTGACGCCAACCGGGCCCTGCGCGCGGGCGAAGAGGTCTACAAGGCGCAGTGCGCAGCCTGCCACGCCTCCGGTGCGGCCGGCGCCCCCAAGCTCGGCGACGCCGGCGCCTGGGCCTCCCGCATCAAGACGGGCTACGAAGCCCTGCTCACCTCCGCCCTCAAGGGCAAGGGTGCCATGGGTGCCCAGGGTGGCGGTGATTTCGACGACATCGAGATCGGCCGTGGCGTGGTCTACATGGCCAACGCCGCTGGCGGCAAGTTCTCCATCCCCGACCGTCCGGCCGCTGCCGCCTCCGGCGCGGCCCCTGCCGCTTCCGCCAAGAAGTAAGCGGGACCCGCGGTCCGGAAAAAATGGCAGGCCCTCGGCCTGCCATTTTTCTTGGCGGCTGGAAATCGGGGGAAAGCGGGGAATGCCGGATCGATCGCCTGTCGCCCGCCGTGACGATCCGGAGGGTCAGCCGGCCGCTTGGCGCTGCGGCGCCGGCCGCCCCGCGCCGGGGCTGCGTACGAAGCCGAAGCGCGCGGGCAGTTCGCTCGCAGCCACGTCCACCGGCTGCCAGCGCCCGGCCTCCACCGCGTCCGCAGCCAGGGCCATGTCCAGGCTGTGGACCAGGCCGAAGCCAATATCGGTGTCCAGGTACAGGCGCCCCTCCTCGTCGAGGTAGCAGCCCTTCACCTGCGCCGCCTGCCCGGTGTGGGCGGTGACGCCGCCCTGCGCGTCCAGCCGCCAGATGCGGGGCGCGGCCTCGAGCTCGACGTACACCCGCTGCGGCCCGTTCTGGAAGAACCACTGGCCCTCGGCATCGCACTCGTAGTTGCGGTGGATGAACTCGATCAGCTTGTCATGCCGCAGCAGCGAGCCCTTGGACTGCGGAAAGGGGCCGGCGGCCTGGGTGCGGTCGTCGCGCATGTACCAGCCGCCGCGCGCGTCCAGCCCCAGCCACCCGTAGCAGTGGGGCACGTGGGGCCACTTGGCCAGCGCCTGGCGCACGATGTCGTCCATGCGCCGGATTATCGGCGCGTCACGCGAGGCCGGTACGCCCGTGGCGCGAGACCCTGCTATCGCAGGAAGGCGTCGTAGCCGGTCTTGAGGATCAGGGCGCTGACCACCACGACGAACATGCCGCGCACGAAGCCCGCGCCATGGCGCAGGGCCAGCCGGGTTCCCAGCAGGCTGCCGGCCACGTTGGCCACGGCCAGGGCCGCGGCGTAGTGCCACCAGACGTGGCCCTTTGCCGCGAACAGGGCGAGCGCGGCGAGGTTGGTTGCGACGTTGAGCAATTTGGCCGCGGCCGAGGCATGCAGGAAGTCGTAACCCAGTACCCGCACGAACAGGAAGATGAAGAAGCTGCCGGTGCCCGGGCCGAAGAAGCCGTCGTAGAGGCCGATGCCGAAGCCGATGGCCATGGCGGCCAGGCGTTCGGCCGGCGGCGCCAGGCGCGGGGCATGTTCGCGCCCCAGGTCCTTGCGCGCCAGGGTGTAGGCCAGCACCGCCAGCAGCACCAGGGGCAGGCCCTTGCGCAGGAAGTCGGCCGAAATCACGGTGACGATCCAGGCCCCGGTGAGTCCGCCCGCCAGGCCGGCGGCGGCCGCGGGCAGCAGGGCGCGCCAGGGCAGGTCGACCCGGCGTCCGTACTGCACGGCGGCAAAGGAGGTGCCCCAGACCGAGGCGCTCTTGTTCAGGCCAAAGAGGGAGGCGGGCGCCGCCTGGGGAAAGATGGCGAAGAGCGCGGGCGTCAGGATGAGCCCGCCGCCGCCGACGATCGAATCCACGAAACCAGCCCCCAGCGAGGCCAGCACCATCAGCAGCAAGTCCATGCGTCGATTGTCGCATCGGGCCTGAAAAGACAAAGGCGCCTCGCGGCGCCTTTGCTTGGCAGCTTCATCGTGGAGGCTGCCGTCTTGTTCTCTCGTTGTCTCCGATGTCTCCTCGGACCTCTCGCTTGTCAGCAGCCACCCGGGGGCGGCCTGCGAGTTGGGTGGACTTTAGGGGGTGGGCAGACTGCTGGGCATCAGGATTTTCCCGGCCCTGGCGAAAACCCGGGGGTCGAAAGAGCCAGTTCAGGCCGCGGCCGCCCGCACCCAGGCCGCTGCCTTCTCGGCCATCATGAGCGTCGGGGCATTGGTGTTCCCGCTGGTGATGGTGGGCATCGCGCCCGCGTCCACCACCCGCAGGCCGGCCACGCCGCGCACCCGCAGCTCGGAGTCGAGCACCGCCATCGGGTCGTCGTCTCGGCCCATCTTCGTCGTGCCCACCGGATGGAAGATGGTGGTGGCGATGTCGCCCGCCAGGCGCGACAGGTCCTCGTCGCTCTCGAACTGCGGGCCCGGCTTCCACTCCTGGGGCCGGTAGCGCGCCAGCGCCGGCTGGCTGGCGATGCGCCGCACCACCCGCAGCGACTGCGCGGCCACCTGCCGGTCCTCGGGCGTGCTCAGGTAGTTGGGCGCGATGCGCGGCGCGTCCTCGAAGCGGGGACTCGCCAGCCGCACCGAGCCGCGGCTGGTGGGGTTCAGGTTGCACACGCTGGCGGTGAAGGCGTCGAAGCGGTGCAGCGGCTCGCCGAAGGCGTCCAGGCTCAGGGGCTGCACATGGAACTCCAGGTCCGGCCAGGCCTTGTCGGGGCTGCTGCGGGTGAAGGCGCCCAGCTGCGAGGGCGCCATGCTCATGGGGCCGGAGCGGCGCAGCGCGTACTCGAGGCCGATGCGCATGCGCCCCCAGGCGCTGTTGGCGAGGGTGTTGAGCGTGGTCACGCCCTGCACCTGGTAGACCGCGCGGATCTGCAGGTGGTCCTGCAGGTTGGCGCCCACGCCGGGCAGGTCCTTGCGCACGGGAATGCCCAGTGCCTGCAGTTGATCGGCCGGGCCCAGGCCCGACAGCTGCAGGATCTGCGGCGAGCCGATGCTGCCGGCCGACAGCAGCACCTCGCGGCTGGCGCGCACGGTCACCATCTCCTGGCCTGTCCAGACCTCCATGCCGGTGCAGCGCAGCGCACCTTGTGCATCCGGCTCGACCAGCAGGCGGCTCACCTGCGCCCGGGTCCACATCTCGAAGTTGGGGCGGCCGTAGCAGGTGGGGCGCAGGAAGGCCTTGGCCGTGTTCCAGCGCCAGCCGGCCTTCTGGTTCACCTCGAAGTAGCCCACGCCCTCGTTGCTGCCGCGGTTGAAGTCGTCGCTGGCCGGCAGGCCGGCCTCGCGCGCGGCGGCGGCGAAGGCGTCGAGGATGTCCCAGCGCAGGCGCTGCTTTTCCACCCGCCACTCGCCGCCTTCGCCGTGCAGCGCGTCGGCGCCGCGGTGGTAGTCCTCGTGGCGGATGAAATCGGGCAGGCAGTGCTCCCAGCGCCAGCGCGCGTCACCGGTCAGGTCGGCCCACTGGTCGTAGTCGCGCGACTGCCCACGCATGTAGATCATCCCGTTGATGCTGGAGCTGCCGCCCAGCGTCTTGCCGCGCGGGTAGCGCAGCGAGCGGCCGTTGAGGCCCGCCTCCGGCTCGGTCTGGTACAGCCAGTCGGTGCGCGGGTTGCCGATGCAATGGAGGTAGCCGACCGGGATGTGGATCCAGTGGTAGTCGTCCTTGCCGCCGGCCTCGATCAGCAGCACCCGTTTGGTCGGGTCGGCGCTCAGGCGGTTGGCGAGCAGGGAGCCGGCCGTGCCGGCGCCGATGATGATGTAGTCGAACTCGGGCTGGCTCATGCGCCTCTTGTCTCCGCTCTCGTTTTAGTTTTGCGGGGTGCGCATCGCGCGCCCCGGGGGACTCACTTGGAGGTGGGCATCACGAACTCGGCGCCCTTGCCAATGCTCTCCGGCCAGCGCTGCATGACCGACTTCTGCTTGGTGTAGAAGCGCACGCCCTCCTCGCCGTAGGCGTGCATGTCGCCGAACAGGCTCTTCTTCCAGCCGCCGAAGCCGTGCCATGCCATGGGCACCGGAATCGGCACGTTGATGCCCACCATGCCCACCTGGATGCGGCGGGCGAACTCGCGCGCCACGTTGCCGTCACGGGTGAAGCAGGACACGCCGTTGCCGAACTCGTGCGCGTTGATCATGTCCACCGCTGACGCGAAGTCGGGCGCGCGCACGCAGGCGAGCACCGGACCGAAGATTTCTTCCTTGTAGATCTTCATGCCGGTGGTGACGTGGTCGAACAGCGTGCCGCCGAGCCAGAAGCCGCCCTCGCAGCCGGCGCCAGCCACCTGGCCGTCGAAGCGGCGGCCATCGACCAGCAGCTTCGCGCCCTCGGCCACGCCGGCGTCGATGTAGCCGGTGATGCGCTGGCGGGCGGCGTCGGTGACGATGGGGCCCATTTCGGCGGCGAGGTTGGTGCCATCCAGGACCTTGAGCGTCTTGGTGCGCTCGACGAGCTTGGGCATGATCTTGTCGGCGACGTCGCCCACCAGCACCGCCACCGAAATGGCCATGCAGCGCTCGCCGGCCGAGCCGTAGGCCGAGCCGATCAGGGCGTCGACCGCCTGGTCGATGTCGGCGTCGGGCATGACCACCA